>Ga0115563_1000321_pt1 | contig 38665 bp, 33 predicted proteins | sample COGITO_mtgs_1105_2_FD_87198 | JGI IMG/M metagenome (GOLD analysis project Ga0115563, IMG submission 87198) | Pelagic marine microbial communities from North Sea - COGITO_mtgs_110519 | ecosystem: Environmental > Aquatic > Marine > Epipelagic | place: Germany:Helgoland, sampling site Kabeltonne...
CGAAGATGTGCCACCACATTATCATTACCTGGCTTGCTGGGCCCTGGCTCAGGGTGCCGTAGAGCTGTGCTTTAGTCGCAGCTGGAACTATCGCCTCGACAGTGCCGATCTGATGAAGTTTATCACCGGCGTCGGTCTCACTATTGGCAATAGCGGTCAGTACCGAGACCCTTCAGTGTCTAAATCGGGTGCGCCAAAGCCCGTAGCTGACAAGGCTGTAGCCGACAAGTCCGCAGCACCGGGCAAGCACTAGGCCAGCCCCGTTGCCTATCGAACTCGATACCCTGTTTGCCGATCTTCTGGCAACTCAAGAACAATCATCTGCATCAATGCCCCCTGTGCATCTATGGAAACCGCAACTTAGCGGCGATATGGATCTGGTGATTGATCGCGAAGGTCGCTGGATTCACCAGGGCGGCGAAATTAAGCGCCCCGCGATGGTCAAGCTGTTCGCATCAATCCTGGTCTATGAAGAGGATGACTATTTCCTTATTACGCCGGTAGAGAAGTGGCGTATTAAGGTCGAGGTAGCCCCTCTGTTCGTGATTGCGGCCGAACGTGAAACCCGGGATGGCTGTCAGGCCATCAAGCTCACCACCCGCACCGGTGATATTGTGGTTGTCGACAGCCAGCATCCGCTATCCATGCAGCCGTTTCCCGGTTCCGCAGAGCCTCTGCCACTGGTATTGATACGCCGCAATTTGCAGGCACTGTTAAGTCGCAATGTGTTCTATCAGATCGTTGAGTGGGCAGCGGAGATATCCGATGCTAAGAATAGCAGCGAGACCCATGAATTGAGCATTAGCAGCATGGGCAGCGTTTTTGTTTTGGGCAGACTCTAAACCGTCTAAACGCTCTCGATCAAACGCTCTTAATAAAAAGCTCTTAATAAAAAGCTCTGAATAAAAAGCCCTGAATAAAAAAATGCCCGCATCATGGATACGGGCATTGATCTAGTCGCACAGCGATTAAACCCTACATATTCGGGTAATTAGGCCCGCCAGCACCTTCAGGTACTACCCAGTTAATATTCTGACTGGGTTCTTTAATATCACAGGTTTTACAGTGTACGCAGTTCTGGGCATTGATCTGGAAGCGTTGACTACCATCGTCATTGGCCACCACCTCATAGACACCCGCAGGGCAGTAACGCTGCGCCGGCTCGTCATAGAGTTCGAGGTTTTTGCTGATCGGCAGATCCGGGTCAGCTAAGACCAGGTGACAGGGCTGATCTTCCTCATGGTTGGTATTCGACATAAATACCGAAGACGCCTTATCAAAGCTCAGCTTGCCATCGTACTTGGGATAGTCAATTGTGGCGCATTCACTGGCTGGCTTCAGGGTCTCGTGATCAGCAACCTTATCCGACAAGGTCCAGGGCAACATGCCGTTAAAGATATTGATATCGATAAAGGCATAGGCCGAACCAATGATATTGCCAAACTTGTGTTGTGCCGGTCCGAAGTTGCGCGACATATGCAGCTCTTTGTAGGCCCAAGAACTCTTGTAGGCGTCTGCATATTCCAGCAGATCGGTGTTAGCTTTTTCAGCCGCCAGTGCCTCGGCAACGGTTTCAGCTGCAACCATGCCAGACTTCATGGCGGTGTGACTGCCTTTGATCTTGGCAAAGTTAAGCGTACCAGCATCGTCACCAATCAGTATTCCGCCGGGGAATGACATTTTTGGCTGGGACTGCAGGCCGCCTTTTAGCAGGGCACGGGCGCCATAGGTAATGCGCGTGCCGCCCTGCAAGTATTTGGCGATCTCAGGATGGTGCTTGTAACGCTGGAACTCATCGTAAGGACTGAGATGGGGGTTGGTGTAGGACAGGTTAGTGATCAACCCCACCGCCACCTGATTGTCTTCCAGGTGGTATAAAAAGCCGCCACCCAGTGACTTGCTTTCATCCAGGGGCCAGCCCGCAGAGTGAACCACTAAGCCTGGCTTATGTTGTTCGGCTGGAATGGTCCACAGCTCTTTAATGCCGAGACCATAGTGCTGAGGGTCTTTGCCCGCATCGAGCTGGTACTTGGCAATTAACTGCTTGCCCAAGCTACCGCGACAGCCTTCGGAAAAGAGCGTGTACTTGCCGCGCAATTCCATGCCCTGCATATAAGAGCCTTTTTGCTCGCCATTGTGGCCAATACCCATATCACCGGTGGCAATGCCCAAGACTTGATTGTTTTCGCCGTAGAGAATCTCTGCCGCGGCAAAGCCAGGAAAGACTTCAACGCCAAGATTTTCAGCTTGCTCGGCCAACCAGCGGCACAGCTTACCGAGGCTGATAATGTAGTTGCCATGATTGTGCATGGTTTTCGGGGCAAACAGTCCCGGCACCTTGATGCGTTTGGTGGCACCGGTAAAGACAAAGATATCGTCTTCAGTGACCGGCGTCAGCAGCGGGGCGCCCATCTCTTTCCACTCGGGGAACAACTCATTGAGAGGCGTTGGTTCGAAGACAGCACCGGATAGAATATGAGCTCCCACTTCAGAGCCTTTCTCTACCACACAGACTGAGATATCCGCATTCACCTGCTTTAGCCGACAAGCAGCAGCCAGGCCTGAAGGGCCGGCGCCGACGATGACGACGTCGTAATCCATATATTCTCGTTCCAAACTTATTCTCCCCAAAGCATTTATATCGACAGTGGTCATGTTACAACCATCATATGGCCATAGCTATAGCGATTATTGATAACCATAATTTATAACAATGACCGGCCGTCCGGGCTGACTCGCTGGTCGCGTTAGGCCGCGCGGTTGCTTGATTTATCAGACCTAGCTAGGCAATATGACTGACTCGAAATTTGACCCCCAGCAGCACTGCTGCCCGGCACCTCAAATCACCCTTTTTATTAAGCTATATGGAAGGAAAACCATGAAAGTACTGGTCGCTGTAAAGCGCGTTGTTGATTACAACGTCAAAGTAAGACCCAAATCTGACGGCTCAGATGTTGATCTGGCCAATGTCAAAATGTCGATTAACCCGTTTTGCGAGATCGCTGTTGAAGAAGCAGTACGCCTTGCCGAGAAGGGTATCGCCACCGAAGTGATTGCCGTTTCCGTTGGTGCCAAGCAGTGTCAAGAGCAGTTGCGCACAGCGCTGGCTCTGGGTGCCGATCGCGCCATTCTGGTTGAAACCGATGAGTCTCTCGAGCCGCTGGCGATTGCTAAGTGCTTAAAAGCGGTTTGCGATGCAGAATCTCCAGACCTTATTTTAATGGGCAAGCAGGCCATTGACGGTGATAACAATCAAACCGGTCAAATGCTCGCTGCACTGTTAGATTGTTCACAGGCGACCTTCGCCTCTGAGCTGAGCTTAGACGATGGCAAAGCCACTGTTGTCCGCGAAGTTGACGGCGGCCTGCAGACTCTCGAATTGAGCTTGCCAGCCATTGTGACCTCTGACCTGCGTTTGAATGAGCCGCGTTATGCCTCGCTGCCGAACATTATGAAAGCCAAGCGCAAGCCACTGGATGTTAAGACGCCAGATGATTTGGGTGTGAGTGCTGCTCCTCGCGTTACCTTGCTGGGCGTTGAATTGCCCGCCGAGCGTCAAGCCGGTATCAAGGTTGAAGATGTAGCCATGTTAGTAGACAAACTTAAAAACGAAGCCAAGGTGATCTCATGAGTATTTTAGTTATCGCTGAACACGACAACAGCAGCCTCAAGCCTGCTACTTTGAACTCAGTTACCGCAGCCCAAGCTATTGGCGGAGATATTGATATTCTGGTTGTTGGCAGTGACTGCCAGGGCGTTGCTGAACAAGCCGCACAGGTTGCTGGTATCAGTAAAGTATTAGTTGCAGACAATGCAGCCTATGGCCATCAACTGGCAGAGAATGTCGCGCCATTGATTGCCGAAGTGGGTGCTGGATACAGCCATGTGCTGGCCACTGCCACTACAACGGCGAAAAATATCCTGCCTCGCGCCGCCGCATTGATGGACGTTCAGGCTATCTCTGAAATTAGCGCCGTAGTCAGTGCCGACACTTTTAAGCGTCCAATCTATGCGGGCAATGTGATTGCTACAGTGCAGAGCAGTGACGCGATTAAAGTCCTCACCGTTCGTGGCACAGCTTTTGATGCTGCACCTGCCGAGGGTGGCTCTGCCACTATAGAGGCAGTTGCCTCTGCTCACGATGCCGGCAAGTCTGAGTTTAAAGGGGAAGAAGTGGCCAAGTCAGATCGTCCTGAATTGACCGCTGCCAAAATTGTTGTATCCGGTGGTCGCGGTATGGGCAACGGTGATAACTTCAGCATGATTTACAGCATTGCCGACAAGCTCGGCGCTGGCGTCGGTGCTTCTCGCGCCGCGGTTGATGCAGGTTTTGTTCCCAATGATATGCAGGTGGGTCAAACCGGTAAAATTGTTGCACCTGACCTCTATGTTGCGGTGGGTATCTCCGGAGCGATTCAGCATCTGGCCGGTATGAAAGACAGCAAGGTAATTGTTGCGATCAATAAAGACGAAGAAGCGCCGATCTTTTCGGTTGCTGATTATGGCCTGGTTGCAGATCTGTTTACTGCTTTACCGGAACTTGATGCTGCTCTGTAATTGCTATGTAGTGATTAATTGTGATGTATTAGCAAATCAGTAAAGCAGTAATAAAAAAGACCCCGCTGGGGGTCTTTTTTTTGTCTCGATTTTTTCGTCGAGCGTGCGTAACCAGTATATTTAGCCTAGATTTAACGGATGATAGGGCGGGGCTCGGTAATCTCTCACCCAAAACGCGGCACTCAAATATATAGACTCAAATATATAGACTCAAATAGGCAGACTCAGAATTGACTAATGACGGAGTTGAAATCAAGGATATTTCTGCACAGCTAACGGCTGTCCGTACCTGTACGCTCTGCGAGGGTTTAGCCCTTGGCCCCAAGCCTATATTGCAGCTCAACCCAAACGCCAAGATACTGATTGCAGGACAGGCACCGGGAAGAAAGACCCACCACAAAGGTATTCCCTTTGACGACCCATCAGGCGACCGATTGCGGGATTGGATGGGCATAGATCGGGAGGTTTTTTATGATGAGTCACGCATTGCCATTTTACCTATGGCGTTCTGCTATCCGGGAACTGGGAAAAGCGGTGACTTACCGCCGCCGGCTCAGTGCGCGGAGCGCTGGCGAGCAGAGCTACTCAGCCTATTGCCTAATATAGAGCTTATCTTAGTTATTGGTCAGTATGCTCTGGACTGGCATCTTGGCAGTAGAGCCCATCTTACAGTCACCGAAACCGTCAGCCACTGGCAGGACTATTGGCCCGAACTTTTACCTATGCCCCATCCTAGCCCGCGGAATAATCGCTGGTTAAAGACTAATCCTTGGTTCGCTAGGGAGGTTCTTCCGGTGCTTAAGCGGCAGGTAATAACACTGCTATAACAGGATATGAGGCAGTTACTTTTTGTTTTTCTGCCCCGCCTTCCTAAGTTGCTCTAATTTTGCCCGCCGTTGCTCGGGAGGTAAACGTCGCAGCTCTTCGAGAAGACGATGGCGCTGCTTGGGTGGATAATGGCTCAGGGCGCGCCGTGCTTTACTGGCATCCCGTCGCTCTGCGTCAGACATACTGTCCCATTTCTGGCGTAATGCCTTGCGTTTTTCCGGGGGTAATTCCTTGAAACGTCCATGAGATTGTTTGATGCGCTCCCGCTCCTCTGGGGAAAGCTTGTTCCAGCGATCAGCGTTTTGCTTAAACTTTTTGTTGCCGACCTTACGCAGTAAGCGATGTTGCTGGCGCGGCTTCATCTTATCCCAGCGATCTGCCATAGGTGCCAGGGTACTGCGGGCATCCGCTGGCAGATCAGCCCAGGCAATCGGTCTGTCATTCTGTTGGTCAGCAGAGACGGGCAGGGCACAGCAGGCTAATACCGCGAGCAATACTATGGTTTTGAATCGCTTATTTTTCATTTTCGGTCTCTGTATTAGGGCTCTTTATTAGCTCTCAATATCCGCTAACCAATCGTAAAACTCTAGATCATCATAGAGCTCAAAATTATCTTCTGACAGCTCTGAATAATAATCATCACTGCTGAGCTCGGTGCTGGGTGAGAGTATCGATTCAATCGGGCTGTAAAGCACGGCGATCAGTATGACTGAACCAAAGGCGGTTGCCATTGCCGGCCACAGTCCTTTGCTGATTGTTCCAGGCTTTTGCTCCAGGGCATTATTGCGTGCCTGAGCCAGGCGAAATAAATCCTTGCTGGCGGTGTTCTGTTCCAGCGCCACAAGCTGTTCCTGCAAGCTGCGCTCTGTATTGCTATTCATATCGATAATCCTCCAGTGAGGCTCTCAGGGAGTGCATCGCCCGAGAGTAATGTGTCTTCACGCTACCCTGGCTACAGCCCATGGTTTCAGCGGTTATGGCGGTGCTCATGCCGTCCCAGCAGCGCAACATAAAAGCCTGTCGCTGGCGTCCTGGCAGTCGAGCAACGGCTTTAGAGAGTATTTCCATCTGTAGTTCTCGGGCCACGGTTGCCTCTGGCGCGTCGCTCTTGCGGCCCTCGGCGCGATCAATTAAATCCGCCCCTTGGTCGCTGGTTTTCATGCCAAAACTGGCGAGGCTAAAGAGGCGATTTTTGACGGCATTGCGACGGTAGTGATCGGTAATTTTACGGTTTAGAATTCGGTAAAAAAGCGGACGCCACTCGCTGGCTGTCTTGGCGGAGTACTTCTGCACCAGTTTGAACATGGCCTCTTGAACTATATCCAGTGCGTCGTCGCGATTGCCTGTGGCCATTCTCGCCATATGGAAAGCACGACGCTCGATACTCTGGAGAAATTCATCCATGGACAGTTCCATTAACCGGGGCTCTGGGTTTTTGCTATCAGTTTTCTCAAGCTTATGTTTCCCAACAGAATTGCCTTTAAGTATTGTGCGCACTGGCAGCGGTTCCGGCACTAGAGTGGCCAGTTCCGCAGCAGTGATCTCTGAGTTAGCGATAGTCATCTTCTAATAGTTCATTCAGTAACAGCATGGTGGTTACCCATTCCAGGTAGTTGTCGTCGTGCTGGTGATGGCTGCGTTTATGGCCCTGATGATAGCGCAAATAATGGATCCGGTGACGGTCGTTATGGCGTCCATAGAAGTCCCTGCGGTAATCTTTATAGACTCGATAGCTGCTATGGGCACGACGGTCGCGCCAGTGAGTGTAATTATTGCCGTTAAAATGACGGTAAGTGGTGATTCTGTTGTGATACTTTTTTTCCAGCCTATGCTGTCTATGGGCCTCGGCGCGATACCTGTGATAATTTTTATGCTGTTGTTTCTTATGGCGATAGACTTTGTCGGCATGTTTTCTGTCAGCGTGCCTTTTATCAAAGTGCTTTTTATCAAAGTGCTTTCTATCTAAATGCTTTCTATCACCGTGAATGTCTTTTCTGTGGTGGTTTCTATCAGCCTTTTGGCGGTGATCGCCGGAGCGGTGCTTTGCCGATGCTCTATCGTCGTCGCGCTCGGCCAGTGCTGTGTCAGGAAAGGCCAGCAATCCTAAGCTAAGGGTCAATATCGTCAGTACTTGTCGCATATCTATCTCCTTATTGTACAGTCGCAGTATTGAACGACAGTGGGGGAGATCGGTTGACTGGCTCGGGCGCTTTTAAACGCTTAGAGTCCGAGGTCAGCCCAAATAGGGCAGTGGTCTGATGGTTTTTCAAAGCCTCTGGCTTCGGTATCAATACCGGTGCCTGTAACCAGGCGCATCAGCGCCGGCGAAGCCAAAATTAGATCGATGCGCAGGCCACGTTTTGGCTCCAGCTCAAATCCTCGGCTGCGATAGTCAAACCAGCTGTAGCTATTATCCTCTTGATGCTGCTCCCGGAAACTGTCTTGCAAGCCCCAATCCAGCAAGCTCTGAAGCCATTGACGCTCTTCGGGAAGAAAGGCGCACTTGCCGGTCTTGATCCAGCGCTTGGCATTTTCCGGCTTGATACCTACATCGATATCCTCGGCGGCGACATTCATATCGCCCATGACAGCAACCAGGTCGTCGGCGTCAAAGCTGGCGTCTAAATAGGCCAGCAGGTCAGCGTAGAATTTTTCTTTGGCGGGAAACTTGGTCGGGTGGACGCGACTTTCACCCTGGGGAAAGTAACCGTTGATAATATGCACTGTCTGGCCATTGACCAGGTATTCACCGTGAATCATGCGCCGCTGGGCGTCTTCATCATCGGTTGGGTAGCCGCGGGTGACAGCGATGGCGGGGGACTTGCTGAGCAGGGCGACACCGTAATGACCCTTTTGCCCGTGAAAGTTCACCTGATAGCCGAGGTCTGCAATGGCCTGGTGGGGAAACTCTTCATCACTGACTTTGGTTTCTTGGAGGCCGATAATATCCGGCGAGTGCTGTTTAATCATTGCCTCAAGCTGGTCTAAGCGCGAACGCAGGCCATTGACGTTAAATGAAACAATCCGTGCGGTCATAGTTTTTTCTCGAGCTTGGGGCTTTTCACCATTAGCTGTTTGCTGGCGGGTTGCTTTAACAGACGAATTTGATCGGCGAGAATATTGCCCGCTTCAAACAGCATCGGGTCGGACTCTGCTATATCTTTTTCTTCGTCCTCATCCTGCTCAATTTTTTCAGCGGTCTCTTTGACTGGGAGGCTGTGGTCAGAGTCGCCAGCGCTATCTAGAGCGCCTTCGGCTTCCAATTTGTCGCTTGTTTCATCATCTTTGGCATCCGCCACAATCTCGTCTTCATCCGGGTCCTTATTGTCACTCTTCCAGGCCTCTAGATCAGCGTAGAGCTCCAGGTCCTTGGCTTTGCGGCGCGTATTTTCAAGCAAAAATTTCTGTGTATCCCAGTCACTCCTACGTGCCCGGCGCTTCTCCAGGCTCAGGGATACCGACTTTTCAGCGTCCCAGCTATTTCTCAACTCCAGGTTAGCCACCAGATGGGCGAAGTCCGGATCACTGGCGCTGCGCTGCTCAGACTCGGCGGTAAGCGCAGGAATAAACGCTTTAACACTGGGGGATGGCTTGAAGGGCACGCTGTGGATATTGTCCCAGGGCAGGGCGTTGTCCTTGTGACTCTCACCGACTTTATCGATGTCGTAAAGGGAGGGGAATTTGATATCAGGCACTACGCCACGGTGCTGAGTGCTGGCGCCGGAGACGCGATAGAATTTTGATACGGTCAACTTTAACTGGCCGCTGCTAAGCCCGGTGACATCCTGCACGGTGCCCTTGCCAAAGCTCTGGCTGCCGACAACGATAGCGCGATCGTAATCCTGTAGCGCACCGGCAAAAATCTCTGAGGCCGAGGCACTGAGACGATTGATTAACACTAAAAGGGGGCCAGTGTAGGCACCGCGAGCGCTGGCTCGCTGATTGCGGGAGACCTGCTGATAGGCGTTGCGTATCTGCACCACTGGGCCGGTATCAATAAACAGGTCGGTGAGCATGGTGGCTTCGCGCAAAGACCCGCCACCGTTGTTACGCAGGTCGAGAACAATGCCATCCACCTGTTCTTTAAGTAGCTCGGTCAACAGTCTATCCACATCCCGCGTGGTACTTTTGTAATCGGGGTCGCGCTTCATATAGGCTTCAAAGTCCATATAGAAAGCGGGGATATCAATTACCCCGAGCCGCAAATCAACACCGTCTTGATTCACTTCGATGATTTTGCTCTGGGCGGACTTTTCTTCCAGTTTGACCTTGTCGCGGACAATGGCAATGATTTTGGTGCTGTCAGAGGAGTCGTTGCCACCTTCAATAAGTTCTAATCGAACGATGGAGTCTTTAGCACCGCGAATCAGATGCACTACGTCATCTATACGCCAGCCAATCACATCGACTAATTCTTCATCACCTTGGCCCACAGAGATAATTCGGTCCTGGGCTTTTAGAATGCCCTGCATATCCGCTGGGCCACCGGGAATAACTCGGGCAACTTTGGTGTACTCATCTTCGGTTCTCAGCTCGGCGCCGATACCTTCAAGCGACAGGGACATATTGATTTGAAAGTTTTCCGTGCCGCGGGGTGAGAAATAGGCGGTGTGGGGGTCGTAGAGTGAGGCGAGGGCGTTGACGTAGATCTGAAAGACATCTTGACTGTCACGCTGCTCCATCTGGGTTATCTGATTGGTAAAGCGCTTTAACAGCAGCTCCTGTGCTTTGGCGGGCTCTTTGTCGTTGAGCAGCAAGCGGATCATTGAGTCTTTGACCCGTTTGCGCCAGTAATCTCGCTGTTCTGAGGCGCTCTGTAGCCACTGACGCTCTTCACCGTCGAGCACAATAGTCTCATCAACGCTGTAATCGAAAGCGTGGTCGCCCTCCAATAGCGCAATATTGGCTGTGATCTGGGCCAGCATACGATCCCGCAATCGGTTGTACATGACAAAACCGGGGCTGACATCACCGCGCCGGGCTAAATCGTCCAGCTCGGTCTGCCACTGACTAAACTCCTCGATATCCGATTGCAGGAAATAGCTTTTCATCGGATCCAGCATATCGATATAGCTATTGAGATAGCGAAGGGAGAGTTCGTCGTTTAAATCCTGACCGCGATAATGGCGAGTGGCCAGCCGATCGAGAATTTCACGATAGAGGGCGGTCTGATCGGATTGCTTTTCGATAGGCGCAATGGCCATGGCGCTAAATGAAAGCGAGAACGAGAGCGAAAACAAAACAGATAATACCAAGGCGAGAATAGCGCGCGACATAATGTTAGTCCTTGTCAGTGTGAAGCTAGTTTAGCAGAAGTCGATTTAACTACTATAGACATCTTGTTTGTTAATTCGCTCAGTTGGGGCGCGATTATAAGTAGCCGGAGAAAGGGCTGCCCCTGATTATAGGCTATGTCCTCTAATCTCAATTAGTGGACTTTAGTGGACAGGGCCGGAAGGGCCTGATACAGTCCCAAACAAGCTCAATCAGAGAATTCACCTTAATGTCCAAAGCCTTTATTGCCTGCCCACTGTTTGATGCGCACAAGTCTTTTATACGGCTGCCCATGGCAATTAAGATGCTCGATGGCTATCCAGACTCGAAATTATTTTTGGATAAAATCTGCAAACCCATCCCCGATGCCCGGGAAGACTTTCTCTACACCCAATCCTTTCTGAAAAGTTACAGCCGTAAAAGCGAAGCCACATTCCGTGGTTACCGCAATGAGGTTGAGCGCTTATTGCTCTGGGCCTGGACCATCGCTGGCAAGAGCGTTATCCAGCTCAAGCGCCCAGATCTTGAAAGCTACTTTGATTTTGTCCACAGTCCACCGGCAGCCTGGGTTGGGGATTCGGTACAGGATCGCTTCAAAACAATCGGCGGAGAGTGTCGTCAAAACAAAAACTGGCGCCCATTTGCCGGCAAATTGGCCAAGGAAGACCGTAAACAAGCAATGGTGGAGGGCGCTGATATCAAGGTATCCAGAGACGGCCACACCCTGAGTCACGAGGCGATGAAGATCTGTTACTCCGCGGTATCGGCTTATTACGACTATCTAACCGATGAGGGCTATGCCTTTGGCAACCCTATCCCCGCGATTCGCAAACAGTCGCCCTATTTGATTAAAGGCGCCACCCAGAAAAGTATTAAGCGCCTGTCTGACCTACAGTGGGATTTTGTTCTTGAGTGCGCCGAAAAAGCCGCCGATAAAGAACCACTCCATGAGCGCACCTTATTTGTTATCGCCACCCTTAAAACCCTGTATTTAAGGGTATCTGAACTCTCTGACCGATCCAACTGGCAGCCGGTTTGGAAGCATTACTGGCAGGACAGCGACGGCAATAACTGGCTTAAAGTGCTGGGTAAAGGCAATAAACTGCGGGATGTTTCAGTGCCGAGCGCCCTTTTACCTTATATCGATCGCTATCAGGGTTACCGCTCCTCACTGACAGCTTCCTTTGGTATTAACTCTGCCATGGTGGCCAAAAACCGCGGTTCAGGGGGTATGACCTCGAGGCAGTTGCGACGTATTGTCCAGCAGGGTTTTGATCTGGCCTATGACAGAATGATTGCTGAGGGCTTCGGCAAAGAAGCCAAGGCACTGCGTGAGGCGACAACTCACTGGCTGAGACATACAGGCGCCTCACAGGATATTGCCACCAGACCCTTAAAACATATGTCGGACGATCTTGGACACGCCAGTATGGGTACCACGGATCAGATCTATATTCAGTCGGATATGAAAGAGCGCGCGAAATCTGGCAAAGGACGTGATGTTTAAATTACTAATTAATAGTCATTAAATATCATGGGTTTACAGGTTTATATTAATGTATTTTATCTTTATAGAGCATTGCCTTTTAAGGCAGTCAACCCCACTAGAGAAGACCCACTGTGACGATTAAAATTGGTATTTTACGGGCGGATGATATTCCCACCGAGCTTGAGTCAAACTTCGATCAATACCCACAGATGATTGAAAATCTAATTCATGCCGCCAACCAAGAGCGAGGCTCTGAGGCTAAAGCCCTTGAGTTTAAGGTCTACAGGGCGAATCGAGAAGAGTACCCCAGCCATATCGATGAGGTTGACGGCTATATTATTACCGGCAGTAAAAGCAGTGTTTACGACTCAGATCCTTGGATTACCAAGCTCAAGAGCTTTGTGGAAGTTCTCCACAGCAGTAAAAAGAAGACTGTTGGTATCTGTTTTGGCCATCAGGTTATCGCGTCGGCGCTGGGCGGCAAAACGGAAAAAGCCTCGGTGGGCTGGGGTCTAGGGGTTATACCGACCAAGCTTGCCAGTGACAACGCGGCTCAAGCTCTGCACCTGAAAAAGGGCGAATCGAGCATCAATCTACTCTACAGTCACCAAGATCAGGTAACTCTGCCAGCACCTGGCAGCGCCCTGCTCGCTTCAACGGATATCTGCCCCGCCGCCATTATCGGGATTGATCAGCACATCCTATCCTTTCAAGGGCACCCAGAGTTTTCCCATGACTATGCTCGAGCCCTATACACACTGCGCGAACAGAGATACCCGCCGCAGATATACAAAAGAGCCATGGCCTCACTGCAAGAGCAAGAGCATGGCGCGTTGGTGGCCAACTGGATTATCGACTTCCTGGCTCAATAGCTAGCGGAGTCAATACCGGGCTAAACCGTCAGTAGCAGGAACTCGCGCTCCCAGGAGGAAATTACCTGATTAAACTCCTCGAACTCCACCAGCTTAATAGAGGTATAGAGCTGGATAAACTCGCTGCCAAAGATCTCGACAATATCACTATCTTCCTTAAGTCCGCGCAGCGCTTCTTCAAGTGTTCGCGGCATTTGCATCTCTTCGTTATAGGCATTGCCATGGAAGGGCTCCGAGGGCTTGATACCCTTCTTCAGGCCCAGATAGCCACAGGCCAGAGACGCTGCAATTGACAGATAAGGGTTTACATCGGCGCCGGGAAAGCGATTCTCAATCCGATAGTCCTTGGGCGCGGCGTCCGGTACGCGCAACCCGGTGGTGCGGTTATCAAAGCCCCAATGCAGATTGATCGGTGCCGCAACTTCACGAGTAAAGCGCCGGTAGGAGTTAACATTGGGGGCAAAAAAGCTCATAACAAAGGGCGTATAAGTCTGCAGTCCACCCAGATAATGATAAAACGCTTCGCTGTACTCACCGTCGGCAGTGGCAAAGATATTGGAGCCGTCTTCTAGTGACAGTACGCTCTGGTGAATATGCTTGGCTGAGCCGGGCTCTGAGGCCATTGGCTTGGCCATAAAGGTGGCGTAGATATTGTGCTTTAACGCGGCTTCACGGGCCAGGCGCTTAAAGGTAAATACCTGGTCCGCCAGATCCAGTGGGTCGCCGTGGATAAAGTTAACCTCCAGCTGCGCTGCGCCAGACTCGTGAATTAGCGTGTCCAGATCAAGGCCCATGGCATCGCCATAGCTGTACATGGTCTCGACAAAATCCTCGAATTCATTGGCCGCATCAATACTGTAAGACTGGCGGGCTGTTTCATAACGCCCTGAGCGCCCGATGGGCGGCTTTAGAGCGGCATCTGGATCGGCGTTTTTCTCGATCAAATAAAACTCAACCTCTGGGGCGATCACCGGCTTCAGTCCCTCAGCTTCGTAAAGCGCCAAAATACGCTTAAGGACATTGCGCGATGAAAATGGATGAGGCTTGCCGTCCTTGGTAAAGCAGTCGTGAATAATCTGTACCGTAGGCTCGTTCGCCCAGGGCACGCTGCGCATGGTCGAGGGATCCGGCTCAAGTAGCATATCGCCATCAACGGTACCGAGCAGCTCCCAGAAATCATCTGAGTACTCGCCAGTAACGGTCTGCGCCAAAATCCCCTCAGGCAGGCGGCTGTCCTCTTTGACGAACTTGTTTGCCGGAATAAATTTACCTCTAGCGTTGCCGGTAATGTCCGGTACTAGGCACTCCACTTCAGTGATCTTGTTTTGTTTAAGCCAATCTTCCACCGATTGTTCAGACTGCATAAAGCACCTATCCACAGGTTGTATATAAGTTTTAATTTCAGGGTATATTTCGAATAATTGTTCAATTAATGTTGAATTATTATTCGAAAAGGTGGTAATGTCAATTTTTAATCCCCCTTGGCACCGAGCTCTATGCAAGAAGTAAACTCTTACTACGCCGACAGCGCAGCTAGCCCGTTGGCCTACCCGCCTCTACAGGGCGACCAGCGTGCCGATATCTGCATCGTCGGCGCCGGCTATACAGGTCTGTCATCGGCCCTGCATCTGGCTGAACGGGGTTATTCGGTGATCGTAATTGAGGCGGAAAGCGTCGGTTTTGGTGCCTCTGGGCGCAATGGTGGCCATGTGGGAATCGGCCAGCGAAAAGATCAGTACTATCTGGAAAAGCAGTTTGGCAAAGACATCGCGCGAGGTCTCTGGGATATGGGATTAGAGGCTGTGGACACCGTCAAACAGCTTATCGAAAAGCATCACATCGACTGTGACCTGAAACAGGGTATTTTGCACTTGGCCCACCGCAGCAAGTATTGCAGCGAGCTTGAAGAAGAGGTGGAGCATCTGCGGCACCACTATCAGTTCGACCAGATGGAATATATAGAGACAGCCGCCCTAGCCAACTTTCTCGACAGCCAGGCCTATTATGGCGCCCAGTGGGACAAAGCTTCTCTGCACCTGCATCCACTCAAGTATCTACAGGGATTAGCTAAGGCGGCCAGCAAAGCCGGTGTAACCGTCTATGAGCAGTCAAGAGTCCTGAGCTACAGCGAAGGCAGTTCGATTCGTGTGGCTACTGCCGACGGCACAGTAACCGCCAGCGAGCTGGTGCTAGCCTGCAATGGCTATATTGAAAAGCTCGAGCCGCGTATTAATGGCTACATCATGCCGATCAATAACTTTGTGCTGGCCACCGAACCGCTCTCAGATGAGCTGGCCGAGGCCGTTAGTGCCCAGGACACCGCCATGCAAGATACTCGATTTGTTATTAACTACTGGAAGCTCTCCGCAGACAATCGGCTTATATTTGGCGGTGGCGAGAACTATCGCCGCGGCTTCCCCAGTGACATAAAGGGCTTTGTGCGCCAATATATGTTGCAGATCTATCCGCAACTTGAGAACACCCGAATAGATTATGGCTGGGGCGGCACCCTGGCCATCACCCTGAACCGCATGCCTCACTTTGGCCGTTTAGGCGACAATATATGGTATCTCCAGGGCTATTCCGGTCATGGCGTGCCCACCGCGACCTTTGCGGGCAAGCTTATAGCCGAGGCGATCAGCGGCAAGCTGGAGCGCTTTGATTTAATCTCCAATCTACCGACACGAAAATTTCCCGGTGGCACCCTACTGCGCTGGCCCGGAATGGTAGCCGGTATGCTTTACTTCGCCCTTCGCGACAGGATTTGACCATGACCAATATTCGCACCCTGACCCCACGCAACGCGCCGGTTCAAAAGCGCGCACTGGAGCGCCGGGCCAAGATCCTCGAGGTCACCGCCGAGCTGCTTGAGGAGGTCGGTCAGGATGATTTGACTACGATTCTGGTGGCCAAGCGCGCCGAGATGTCGGTGGGCACCCTGTATCACTACTTTCCCAACAAATACGCGATTCTCTATGCCCTAGCGGAGCAATGGCTCGGGGAGATTGACACTGTATTGCAGGAGCTAGAGGCCGAGCGCTTGGAATCAATGAGCTTGAAGAAGTTTGTCGACAAGGCTGTGGAGCGCATGCTGTTGGCCTACACCAATCAGCGCGGCTTGCTGCCACTAGTGCAGGCGATGTTTGGTGTGCCGGAGCTAAAGGATCTGGATATTGCTCACGATGAGCTGATTATTACCGCCATGTCGCGTATGTTTGCTCGTCTAGAAGTGGCCGAGCGCCCGGCTGAGCTTTCGCGGCTGGGCCGCGGCTTTCTTGAGATCAACCACGCACTGCTGCTTGTGGTGGTTAATCAAAATAAGGCCGACAGTATCAAGACCCTGAACGACCTAAAGTACCTCAGTCTATGTTTACTCGAGCGGGCGAAAAGCCAGTTCTAGCTCTAAAACCTAAGAGATAAGATTAAGTAAAGTCAATAAGTCATTGTTAATCAACAAACAATAACCTAGCGTGCTTTCTCTCTCATGGTGACAAACTCTTCAGCGGCCGAGGGATGAATGCCCACTGTCGCATCAAAGTGGGCCTTGGTTGCCCCGGCTTTTAAGGCAATACCCATACCCTGAATAATCTCCGCTGCGTGATCGCCAACCATATGACAGCCGACAACTCGGTCAGTGGCGCTATCCACTATCAGCTTCATAGTAATGCGATCGCTGCCGCCCCCCAGGGTTTGCAACATTGGCTTAAAGTCCGAGACATAGACTGCTATCTCAGCGTATTCCGCTCTGGCCTGCTCTTCCCCAAGGCCCACTGTGCCCAGTTCCGGCTGACAGAACACCGCGGTTGGGATATCCCCGTAATCAATTCGGGCAAGACCCTCGCCGTAAAGATGATCCACCAACACCATGGCCTCTTGAATGGCTACCGGAGTCAGTTGAACTCGGTCGATCACATCGCCCAAGGCATAAATACTCGGATCCCCGGTAGCAAAATTGTCATCCACCACAATTGAGCCATTGGGGCGCACGACAGTGTTGCTGTGCTCCAGGCCTAACCCAGCCGTATTCGCCTGACGGCCTGTGGCATAGAGCGCCAAGCCCGCCTCTAAACTGCTGCCATTATCCAGTACTACCGAGATACCGCTGTCAGTCTTAACAATTTCATTGACCTGGGTACTCAGGTGCATCTGCACCCCTTTGTCTTCCATGCCGGCCCTGACTTTGTCGCTCATCTCGCGATCGAAGGACTTGAGCAGATTGGCGCCGCGATAAACCAGATGGGTCTCAACACCGAGACCATTCAAAATGCCGGCAAACTCAACGGCAATATAGCCGCCACCCACCACAACCGCAGTTTTTGGCAGCTCATCGAGAAAGAACATCTCATTGGAGCTGATCGCCAAGTCGCTGCCGGGAAATTCTGGAATATAGGGCCAGCCGCCGGTGGCGACCAAAATCACCTTGGCGCTGTAGCCTTTGCCATTCACTTCAATCTGATGAGGTCCAGTGACCGTCGCGCGACCATCAAACAGATCGGCGCCGCTGTTATTGATCATATTGTTGTAGATGCCGTTTAAGCGTTCGATCTCAGTGGTTTTATTATCCCGCAATACCGCCCAATCCATTGTCGGCGTTTCATCAGCAGACCAGCCAAAGCCTTTGCTAGCATGGAACAGCTCTGGAAATTGCGAGGCATAGACAAATAGCTTCTTCGGCACACAGCCGACATTAACGCAGGTGCCGCCGAGATAGCGCTCTTCCGCCACCGCCACCTTTTTACCTTTGGACGCCGCCATGCGGGCAGCGCGCACGCCACCAGAACCAGCGCCAATCACAAACAGGTCATAATCAAATTCAGTGGTCATTGAGTCTTCTCCGTAACATTAAACCAAGCCAGTTTGTCGTGCAGGCTGACAACATGACCAACAATTATTAGGGTCGGCGCCTTGGCGCCAGCCTTGCGTACAATTTCGGGCAGGCTATCGAGATCACCGATAAACACCTGCTGACGGTCAGTGGTGCCCTTCTCGATCAAGGCCGCTGGTGTCTGGGGATCCAAACCATGCTGCTTAAGCTGCTCACAGATGGTCTCCATACCGTTTAAACCCATATAAAACACCAGGGTTTGATTGGGCTGAACCAGCTCAGGCCAGTTCAGATCCATCTTGCCCGAGCGCAGATGTCCGGCAATAAAGCGCACTGACTGGGCGTGATCGCGATGGGTCAGGGGAATGCCGGCATAACTGGCGCAGCCAGAGGCCGCAGTAATACCGGGAACCACTTGGAAAGGAATGCCGTGTTCGGCGAGAGTTTCAATCTCTTCACCGCCGCGACCAAAGATAAACGGATCGCCGCCTTTAAGGCGCACAACCCGATTGCCCTCAAGGGCATAGTCCACCAGCTTTTGATTAATATTGTCTTGGGTTACTGGATGGTCACCGGCAGTTTTGCCCACATAGATTCGTGTTGCATCCCGACGCACCAGATTCAGTACCTCTGGGGAGACCAGCCGATCATAGAGCACAATATCCGCCTGCTGCATCAGCCGCAGGGCTTTAAAGGTCAGCAGGTCTGGATCGCCAGGCCCGCCGCCGACAAGATAGACTTCACCGGTTTTAAACTCATCTGTGGACTCAAGTTTGTGGGCTAACATGCGCTCAGCTTCATCGAGATTATTGGCATAGGCCTGCTCGGCAATGGGGCCGTGAAAAACCTCTTCCCAGAACGCTTTGCGGTCGGCACCGTTGGAAAACTTGGCTTTGACCCGCTCGCGAAAGCTGCCTGCCAGTGAACCTAACTTGCTCATACCTGCCGGCAATAGGGCTTCAAATCTTGTCCGTAACAGGCGCACCAGCACCGGTGCATCACCGCCGCTGGAGATGGCAATCTGGATCGGCGAGCGGTCGACAATGGAGGGGAAAATTACTGTGGAAAACTTCGGATCATCCACCACATTGGAAAGGATATTGGCGGTTTGCGCGTGCTCGGAGACAAGACGGTTGAGATCGCGATCATTGGTTGCCGCGATCACCATAACGATATTCGGCAGATCCAGCATATGCTGGTGCTCGTAGCCGGCGGTGATAAGGATTAAGCCGTTGCAGCCATGCTCTTTGTCTCGGGCGTCCATCTCTAACAGGTCTGGGCAGAAATCTTTGGCGACGATGGTGATAATGGCGCTGGCCTCTTGCACTAGGCGCACCTTGCGCAGGGCGATTTCGCCGCCGCCGATCACCAGGATATTGCGGCCTTTAAGGTTGTGGAAAAGCGGTAGATAGTCCATGGGTTCTCTATTTGTGTAAGCTTATATTGTGGTGTTTGTTGCTTTGCTACTGTCATTGGTAGTCTTGTGATGACCACTTCAAACCTGTCATCTGGTCAGAGCATAGCGACTAGAGATCTCTTTGCTGGGTGTTGGCAACCCCATGCAGACCCTTTGCGATCGGTCCCATGGGCTTGTCAGTTTCAGCGTTCGCGCAACTCGCTGTCGCTCAGACAGAGCGCTCTCTCAATCTGAAAATGACAAGCCCATAAGCGGGCCCTGATTGATCGCAAAGGGTCTGCATGGCTTTGCTGAGAGATCGAGGGTGCTGAAGGTAGACCTCTCACTGCGTTCGAGATGACAATAATGGCTAACGAATCTCAGTCTTCCCATTCATCAACGGCTGCAACACCGCAGGAATCGCAATCGATCCATCCGCCTGCTGATAATTCTCAATCACCGCAACCAACGTACGCCCCACCGCCAAACCCGAACCATTCACCGTATGCAACAACTCAGGCTTACCCTCAGCATTTCTAAAACGCGCCTTCATGCGCCGTGCCTGAAAGTCGGCAAAGTTACTGCAAGATGAAATCTCACGATACTTTTCTTGAGACGGCAACCAGACTTCAAGATCAATGGTCTTGGCCGCGGAGAACCCCAGATCACCCCCACAGAGCACAACACTGCGGTACGGCAACTCAAGTTTCTGCAAAATCGCTTCAGCATGGCCCACCAGAGAGTCCAGCGCATCCCATGACTTATCCGGATGTACAAACTGCACCATCTCAACCTTCTCAAACTGATGCTGACGAATCATGCCGCGAGTATCGCGACCATAGCTGCCCGCTTCACTTCGAAAACAGGGCGTGTGCGACACATACTTAATCGGCAGACTATCGACAATTTCATTGCGATAGAGATTGGTGATCGGCACTTCAGCCGTAGGAATCAGGTAAAACTCACGCTCGTCATCAAGCTTAAACAGATCTTCCTCAAACTTCGGCAGCTGGCCGGTACCAAACAGTGACTCGCGATTAACGATATAAGGTACATAGACTTCTTCATAGCCGTGCTCGTTAATGTGGGTATTCAACATAAACTGCGTCAGCGCCCGATGCAGACTGGCTAAACCGCCACGCATCACCGAGAAGCGCGAACCGGTAATCTTCGCCGCCACATCAAAATCTAAACCATTAAAGCCATCACCCAGATCAACATGATCCTGAACTGGAAAATCAAACTGCCGCGGCGTGCCCCAGCAGTGCAGCTCAATATTGTCATCTTCAGTCTTGCCGGCAGGCACAGAGCTGTGTGGAATATTGGGAATTTCCTGCAACAGGCTGTCCAGCTGCCCCTGCACCTCAGTCAGCGCCGCATCCGCCGCTGCTGAATCATTTTTAAGCTGCTCACCCTTGGCTTTTAAAGGCTCGACATCTTCCCCCGCGGCCTTGGCCGCACCAATCATCTTGCCCATGGATTTGGAGTAGGCATTGCGCTCCTGCTGCACACTTTCGGCGGCTAACTGTAGCGCTTTGCGCTGGGCTTCAAGGGCCAAAAAGGCCTCGCAGTCGAGGGTATAACCCTTGGTTTGTAGGCTTTCGGCAACGGCATTTAAATCCGAGCGCAATAGCTTCGGGTCAAGCATGGTGGTGTCCTTCCTTAATAAAGTACTTAAATAAATTTGCGCTTAAAAATCACAGTAAGCGCGTCAGCCAGATTGAACTGCTGATCGCCAGCAGACATAAAATCACTGTCGCCAACACATAGAGCAGCGCCACAAAAAGGTGGCCATTTTGCCACAAACCCAAGGCATCAAGCGAGAAGGTTGAGAAGGTTGTAAAGGCACCGAGAAATCCAATCATCCACAGGCTGCGCATTTCCACTGGCAACGCACTGCGTTCAATAATAATGACAAATAATATCCCCATCACAAAGCTGCCCAGTACATTGACCGTCAAGGTGGCATAGGGAAACTTATGGCTGGATATCTGAAAAATCCAGGTGCTGACAGCATAGCGGGCCATGGCACCCAGTGCGCCACCCACGGCAACAGCGATCCAATTCATTACAGTGTTCCCTTTTGCTTGTCATCAAGGCTGCGCAGATAGGCTAGCTTCTCAGAAATTTTCTTCTCCAGGCCACGATCAGTGGGCTGATAGTAGGTTTTGCCGCTGAGCTCTTCAGGCAGATAGCTCTCGCCTGGGGCATAACCGCCCTCTTCATTGTGGGCATATCTATAGTCTTTACCGTAATCCAAGTCCTTCATCAGACTGGTCGGCGCATTGCGCAGATGCATGGGCACTTCGTAGCTGGGCAGTGACCGTACATCCGCCATAGTGGCATTAAAGGCGCTATAAACCGCGTTACTCTTGGCCGCTACCGCCAGATAAACCACCGCCTGAGCCAGAGCCAACTCCCCTTCAGGGCTACCTAGACGCTCCTGAACATCCCAGGCACTCATGGTTAATTCCAGTGCTCGGGGATCAGCATTGCCTATATCTTCACTGGCCATCCGCACCAGCCGTCGAGCTATATAAATTGGGTCACAGCCGCCGTCTAACATGCGGCACAGCCAGTATAGGGCGGCATCGGGAGAGGAGCCGCGCACCGACTTGTGCATCGCCGAGATCTGATCGTAAAAATATTCGCCACCCTTATCAAAGCGCCGGGTGTCACCGACCAATACCTGTTCCAGTACAGACCGGTCTATCGCCGCAACATCCCCTGACTCGCTGGCCAGATCATTGGCAATCTCCAGCAGATTAAGGGCGCGGCGGGCATCACCGTCGGCGGCACTGGCCAACAGGTCCAGAGCCTCATCATCTAACTGTAAGTGGCGCTCGCCCAATCCTGACTGCTGATCGGCCAAGGCCTGCTCAATCACCGTCTTGATCTGTTCGCTATCCAGGCTTTTTAGCACATAGACACGACAGCGGGATAGCAGTGCATTGTTTAATTCAAAAGAGGGGTTTTCGGTGGTGGCGCCAATAAACACCACCGTGCCATCTTCAACAAAGGGCAGGAAGGCATCTTGCTGAGACTTATTAAAACGGTGTACTTCATCGACAAAGAGTATGGTTTTGCGGCCCCGCAGATCTCGCTGCTCGGTGGCTTTGGCGATGGAGGCGCGAATTTCTTTAACCCCAGACAGTACCGCGGAGATACTCTCAAAGTGGGCATCCGCAGAAGCGGCAATAATTTTTGCCAGAGTAGTCTTGCCCACACCCGGCGGCCCCCAAAAGATCATCGAGTGCAGTGCCCCGCCCTCTATGGCCTCCCGCAACGGTTTACCCGGCCCAATCAAATGCTCCTGACCGTAAAAGCCATCCAGTGTTCCCGGACGCATACGCGCCGCCAAGGGTCGATAAACGGTTTGGCTAAACAGATCAGTTGGCATTATTGATGACATCGACGCCGTCGGGGATCTGGAAGACAAAGAGATCCCCAGAGAGCTGAGGATTAAGTTCAAGCTCAGTGAAACGAATGGTGGTGGTCTGACCAAGACTGTCGGTTAAGGCAATAGCCGTGGGCTTGCTGCCCTCAAAGGCAATGGTCATGCTGTCAAAGAGACTGCCGCCCTGCTCCGGCTTGAGCTCAAAGCGCCCGTCGCCAAGCTGAGTGACAAAATAGGCCTTGTCGAGCTGGTCGAGATCACCGGAAAACAACACCGCGGGCGTCGTGGCAATGTCTTCATTAAAAGGCTGGATAATCACCTGTTCCAGATCCGGATCATAGATCCACAGCGTCACACCATCGGCAATAATCTGCTGCGGCATCGGCGACTCAACCACCCAGCGCAGGCGATTGGGCTGGGACACCTGAAATAGCCCTTGCGAAACCTGCAACTCAAAGCCATCGGCATCAATGATCTGCTGTTCAAAGCGCGCCGATAGACTGGTGATTGGCTGCAATAGGTCGCGCAGCTGTTGGATATCTTCCGCAGCGCCCCCGGACCATGCCTTGGTTCCGAGGCACAGAGCCAGAAATGACGTAAACAACAAACTAGGGAGCCGAGCCATTTTGTGCTGAGAGCGCATCATCTGTTTTATCACCTGAACAAGGTCGATTAAAGCAGAGGATTCTACCGGTTTTTATGGCGTTGAAGTAGCTACATTTGACTCGGGTAGAGTAGACCCTGCAACTAACTTGAGCAGGAAACGCTCAGAGGACCCACTGCCATCACCGAGGGTTTCTCGGCGGATGATAATCTTTTCGCGATAAAACGCCGCACAACCCAAAATCAAACCCTCTGCCACATCCCCCATGCAACGGGGCGACTGATAGATCATCTCCATTCGCGACTCGCTAAATTGCGTGCATTTAATTGTCGGTGGTGAGGCGTCCGGGTAGAGTTTTTTGACTTCCCCATGAATAAACCCATCAACCTTAACAAACAGGGCAAAACAGGAATTGAGGTCAGTAATCCACTGTGGATAGGCGGCAATCAGTTCGGCAAACAGGTAGACGCCAAAGGTTCTGGTCAGATGAGACACCGAGAGATTAATCTTTTTACTCAGTGCGGCGATCATAGTGATTAGTTCACTGTGATCATAGTTACCCACAGTAGTGTAAATGCCGCCGCTTGCCGGTGCCGCCTCGGCAATCACTTCATCGACCATCTCCAGCCCGTACTCTTTTTCGACCAAGTGTAAAAACGAGGTAAATATCAATCCTTTCATAATGCACTCCCTTGCATGCTACTTTTCATTGCCGCCCTGAGTGCTTTGACCGCCACCCGAACTGCTATGCCTATGCGCGCACTTCCTGTACACGATTATAGTTATCGCTATAACGGACGATATCATCCTCGCCCAGATAGCAGCCACTCTGTACCTCGATCAACTGCAGCGGCAAACATCCGGGGTTAGTCAGGCGATGGCGCTGACCAATCTGGATATACACCGACTCATTCTCCGACACCAACTGCTCTTCACCGTCGCGCTCCACCAGCGCAGTGCCGCTAACCACGATCCAGTGCTCGGCGCGGTAATGGTGCATTTGCAGAGACAGACTCTCACCAGGATTAACCTTGATCAGTTTGACCTGAAAACGATGACCCTGACCTATAGAGTCATAGCTGCCCCAGGGGCGCATTACTTCGCGGTGAGACAGATGCTCTGTTCGGCCCTGCTGTTCCAGCCTTGCGACCAGGCTTTTGACTTCCTGAACGCGACTTTTATCGGCTACCAAAATGGCATCTTTAGTCTCGACAACAATCAGATCTTTTACCCCGATAGCGGCAATTAAGCGCCCATCGCTCTGAAAGAAGCTGCGCTCACAATCATCGGCGAGCACATCTCCCCACTGCACATTGTCGTTGAGATCCTTATCCGCCGCTTCCCACATCGCCGACCAATTGCCGAGGTCTTTCCAGCTAGTGTTCAATGGCACCAGCCAGGCGCTATTGGTTTTTTCCATAATGGCATAGTCAATAGAGTCACTGGGACAGAGTGAAAATAGGGGCTCGGACAAACACACTGCACCGGCTTGCAACACAGACTCTGCGAACGCCTGTTGACAGTGCGAGAACATCTCCGGGTTATGTTTCTGCAGTTGATTTAGATAGACGCTAGCTTTAAATAAAAACATACCGCTGTTCCAAAAATAGTCGCCACTGCTTAAATACTGGGTTGCGGTGGCGAGGTCTGGCTTCTCAACAAATCGCTCTATTCTCTCCCCGGCAGAGCATGATCCGCCAGACCCCGGCGACACTTTGATATAACCAAAACCGGTATCTGCGACAGCCGGTGGCACGCCAAAGGTGACTATTTTATCGCTTTCGGCGAGCAGCAACGCTGCATCCAGAGCTATCTGAAAGGCCTCTTGATCACCAATCAAATGATCCGCTGGCTGCACCAGCAGCAGTGGGTCTTGGCCCTGGGAAATGGCATGCAATGCGGCAACCGCAATGGCTGGCGCGGTGTTGCGCGAACAGGGTTCGACAATCAGGGTAGCGTTACAGTCAACTTCCTGTAGCTGTTTGGCGATCATAAATCGCTGCTCTTCGTTGCACACCAGAATCGGGTCTTGTAGGTGGGTTACACGATCCACCGTACGCTGAATCATTGACTTGGCGCCATTCAGTTTAAGTAGCTGCTTGGGAAATTTTTTCCGCGAGGTTGGCCACAGTCTTGTTCCACTGCCGCCAGAGAGAATCACCGGTACTACATTGGCCATTAGCGACGGCGCGCTGGGTTGCTGCTGTTTAATATCCATATCTGTTCCCATTTCCTTTGGGTTTATGTCGCTTTTCTAAGCGATGCCCTGTGTCTTGATCTACCGAGGCTTTTTATATCCTGAGCTTTTAATCCAGAGCTTTTAATCCTGAGCTTTTAAACCTGAGCTTTTAATCCTGGGCTTTTAATCCAGAGCCTTTATATAACGGGCTTTATATCCCAAGCCTTGATTGGTGGCCCCAGCGCATCCACTTACCAGCAAATGCCCTCATAGTTTTTCGCATACTTAAACCCATTGCCCAGGCCAACCAGATCAATCACCGGCATAAAGCGCTTAGCGGCGCGGGCTGCATCGCGGCCATAATCGGTATTGTGGCCAACAACCAGCAGATCCACCGAGCCCACCAGCTGATTTATATTGCTACAGCCGGATTCGCTGGTCTCCCGGTCCAGACCCATACGCAATAGATTCGCAGGTTTAGCATTGGGGTCGAAAAAACTAATCTCCTGGTCCAGCTCGCGCAACCGCATAACCAGCTCGAGCAACGGGCTCTCACGCAGATCATCGGTATGGGCTTTAAAAGTCAGGCCAATAATGCCAATACGCTTTACTCGGTGTTCGGCAATCATCGCCAAGGTATGCTCAATATGTTTGTCGTTGGATTGAATAATACTGTCGATCAGCGGCGTGCTAACCGACTTAGAAGCCGCCAAGTGCATAATGCCGCGGGTGTCTTTCGGCAGGCAGGAACCGCCAAATGCAAAGCCCGGCTTGAGATAATAGGGGGATAAATTAAGCTTGGTGTCCTTGACAAAAATATCCATGACCTGATGGCTATCGACGCCGACCTTTTTGCACAGACGCCCTACCTCATTGCCAAAGCCCACCTTGAGTCCATGCCAGGTGTTGTCGATATACTTTACAAACTCGGCGGCCTCAATACTGGTCTCAATCAGCTCTCCTGGCAGGCCTTTATAGAGTTGGGCCAGTGTTCCTGAGCTGCGCTGATCGACTCCACCAATAACAGTTTTAGGCGGCTCATAGAAGTCGCTAATGGCGCTGCTCTCGCGTAAAAATTCAGGATTGAAACAGACGCCAAAGTCGCGGCCGCAACGCTTTCCTGAAGCCGCTTCCAAAATCGGGATCAGCACATCGCGGGTCGTTCTGGGGGGCACAGTGCTGCGGAAGGCGACAACATGGTAATCATTCTTGAGCGCCAGGGCGCCACCAATTTGCTCGGCGGCAATACGCAAATATCTTAGATCACATTCGCCCTCGGGGCCGGTTGGTGTACCGACGCAGACGAGGGTTATATCTGACTCGATGACCGCTGAGTGGGCATCTGATATCGCCTCGAGGCGACCAATCTGACGGGCATGACTCAACAGTTCTGCCAGCCCCTCCTCGACAATCGGCGACTCGCCTCGATTGAGGGTTTCAATTCGCTCAATATCAGGATCAACACCGATCACCGAATGACCGCGATCGCAAAAACAGGCGGCAGAGACGGCCCCGACATAACCCAACCCAAGCACGCTGATGGTCGGCTTTGCCGCGATCTCGGCAATCTCTAACTTGTCTGGGGTGTAACGGGAATCCAGGGTAAAGTCCAAGCTGCTGTCGTTAGCCGCCGGCGATGGATTGATATCCAGCTCCCCTTTCAGGCCTCGAGCACTGTGCTGAATCGCGCTTGATAGATCGGTTTTGCCGAGCAGTGCAATCTCAGTATGATTGCGTGCCGGATTTAATTCAGTTCCCTTATTTAACATTACATCTCCCTGTGGCATGGCAGCCGTAGTCGGTGGATCGCAGTGATACCACCGTTATAGTTAACCATCGCAAGCTTCGTGCCAACTGTTAGTTAGAAATGTTTTTATCAATATAATCATATAGATACAGGGTATTATTAATTAATAGTATTATTCGAAGAAGGTTTTATATTGCATTTTGCAACGCACTTAATCGTGGCAAAATGCAACTTGCTCTTTACTACTTGCTACCAACCACTTACCAGTGCTTTTGCTTGCGATAGATAGTTGATGGACTGACCTCTAAAAGCGCCGCAGCCCTGGGAACATTGCCATCGCAGAAGGCAATGGCTTCCTCAATGGAGCTTTTTTCCACCAGCCACAGCGGCCTTACCTGGCCTGGCATGTAATCTGACTGCTGAGAGTCAATGGCTGGCACTCCTGGAGGCTCTGGTTGTGAACGGCTAATATCGCCCTCCAGCGCCGATTGCAGCGTAGACTTGTCAACAACCGGCTGATCAGTGAGCACCACAATGCTGTGGGTTAGGTTTTCTAATTGGCGAACATTGCCAGGCCATGGGTATTGGCGCAAAAACAGCTTGGCGTCGTCACTAAAGCCTTTAAAGCGCCTTTGCTCACGGCGGGCAAAGACCTGTAGAAAGTGTTCCGCCATCATCACCATGTCCGCACCGCGATCGCGAAGCGGCGGCAGCTTGAGCGGAATAACATTGAGCCGATAGTAGAGATCCTCACGGAATTGACCGCGCTCAACTGCATCCGCCAAAGTGGTAGAAGATGCGGTTAATAACTGTGCGGCAAATGGATAGGTCTGGTGACTGCCCACCGGAGAGAACTCACGTTCCTGAATCACCCGCAGCAACTTAGCCTGTAGCGGCAGCGGTAATGTTGTCACCTCATCGAGAAACAAAGTGCCCTGTTGGGCCGCAGCAAAAAGCCCCTGATGCTCGGCGGTGGCGCCGGTAAAGGCGCCCTTCTTGTGGCCAAACAACTGTGATTCAATCAGGTGCTCATTAAAGTTGGCACAGTTTATGGCAATAAACGGCTGTGACTTTCTTGGGCTCTCTGCATGGCAGGCTCTGGCAACCAACTCTTTACCGGTTCCGGTCTCACCGGAAATAAAAATCGGTATATTGGCTCGAGCAGACTTGGTAATCCGTTCAAACAAACGATACATGGCCGGATTAGTACTGAGCATACCGTGGAAGTCGGTGGCCTGTGACTGGCTCATCTTTTCACTGCTAAAACCAAACAGCCCCTGCTCACGGAGTGCCGCACTGGCGATCATACGCAACTCATTATTATCCCAGGGTTTGCTGATAAAGCGGTCGATAATACGTCGGTTAAGGGCGTCGCTAAATGACTCCATATCGCTGTAGCCACTGAGAATAATACATTGCACATCCGGCCATAGAGCCTTTATCTGGATGAGCATTTCACTGCCCTGCATCCGCGGCATGCGCTGGTCTGAAATCACCAGGTCGGGACGATTGTCAGTGGCATATTCAAGGGCTTGTTGGGGGCAGCTAAAGTCCACCAGATTGACGCCCAGCCTTACCAGGCAGCGTGTAAGAGATGAGAGAACCGCCTTCTCATCATCCACCAACAGTATGGTAGGTTGACTATTGTTCATATCGAGCACTCCCCTCCCTAGGAAATTACTGTCATTTGTCGCTGTTTTTTTTGTAAGCTTTGCCGGTACTTTCAGCGTACCCTCTAAAATCTTTTAACTCACTTCAGCACTAATATTTAGTAATGTACCGCCGCCTGATGATTTTATTGTCGGGTCACTTCAGCGATCGGCAACACAACCTTAAAGGCCGCACCAGATCCCTCAGCACTGGTGACAGCAAGTTCGCCGCCATGCATCTCAACGGCGGCTTTAGCCACATGTAAACCCAGCCCTGTGCCCTTACCAATGTCTTTTGTGGTGAAAAAGGGGTCGAATATATTGGCCAACTTGTCCGCCGAGATACCACAGCCATTGTCGGCAATCTCAACCCACAGCCAATCCCCCGCCTGCCCTGAGCTCAAGCGAATGACCCCGCGTCCTTCAATAGCCTGGACAGCATTGAGTAAAAGGTTGAGAAACACCTGCCCTAGCTTGCCTGCATGGCAGAGGATCTTTGGGATCTCCCCCAGCTGCCAGTCGATATCAGCTTTATATTTCAACTCGCTTGAGGCTATCTTGACCGTCTGTTGCAAGAGAATATTAAGATCCTCAGCACTGGCCTGTGGCGCATTCAAATAGGAGAAATCTGACAGGTCGGCAACAATTTGCCCAATTCTGCGAGTGCCTTCAATGGACTCATTGATCAGCAGCTCTATATCAGGCAAAAGATAATCGAGATCGGCTGATTGGCTAAGACCTCGCAGATCTTCCAGTAATGTATTCGTTTTTAAGCAATCCATAGAGTCCTCAATATTGAACTGAGACAGGCATAGTTGCTGCTGTCTAATAAGATCACGGAGACCCGCTAAATAGTCCCTAAGCGTATCCAGATTACTGCCCACAAATGCCACTGGGTTATTGATTTCATGAGCCACCCCAGCGGTCAACTGGCCAATGACTGCCATTTTTTCCGACTGCACTAACTGCTGGCGGGTCTGCTCCAGCTCATGCACTTTTAGTTGCAGGTGAGCGCTCTGTTCAGCAATTTTTTGATTTCGCGAGAGTAGTGCTTGATTAGACCGATACAGCTCGCGGCTCTTATTCTCGAGCAACTGCTCGGCGCTATGCCGGGCGGCAGTTTCCCGTTGGAGCTTATTGTTTAAAGCTTGGATTGTGCTCATTTGCGGATTAATGTCTCGGTATCAAAGACAGAATGAAAATAGAAAGGAACTTAAATAACCGCTTAAATAGCAGGTTAGATCGATAACCTGCACAAGCCTGTAGCAAAGGTATTATGGTATGGCCATTCATGGCAGTCTAACTCCAGTTATCTAAGATTAATCAGCCAGTTTGCGCCTGTTAGGCTTTACTTTAAGAATTATTTTTTGATTAAAACCAACCGCGGGCTCTGTCGGTCTTCTTTCAATACTAAATTGCTCATCAAAGTGCATAAACATCGCACTGATCAAACCCTCGGCCATATCTCCCGGCAGAAATGCCGAGCGATAGTCGAGCTCTAATATGTCAGGACTAATTTCGACCCAAGCAAATGAGGGTGCCACAAACCCTGGAAATGCCAGTCTCACGACTTCATTGAGAGCCATATCATGGCTCTTGACTAGGTCAAAGGCATTGGTGTTTTGCTTGATCCACTGTGGGTTTATAACAATTAACTCTGAGAACAAATGGACGCCCATTACCTTAGCCAACGTCTCTCTGGGCATTCCGAGTAACGTTGCAGCGTTCGCAAGTAGATGATCCAAAGTGTTATCTGAATAGTCTGCAACCGATAGATAGACTCCACCCGTTGGCCTCTCCATTGCCGTCATCAGATCACTTGAAAACATTTCACCATACTGTTTCTCAAGGGAGGCAACGACGGCGGCAAGAACAAAACCTTTCATCAGAGGCAACTCCAAACTTATCCAGAGTAAGTTGTATAATGTTAATCTTTAAATACCGCCTAAAGCAGCTAAATAGACCGTTCTATAAACCTTAGCATGGATTATTCGTTTGTGCATATTTATCTCGCTTTTAGTGATACAGCCCTCACAAGCCCGGGTTTCTGAAACCTTGGCTAAATCTCATAACGCAAACCAATAACTAGAGTGCTGCGCTGATAACTCAGCGCATCTAGGGAATTGCGCTCACGCTGGCTAGCAAGGGCGATAGACCCCCTGAGGGAGTCGACGACCAACGGCTGGCTATAGATAATCTCAGCCATGATTCCTCGCCGACTGCGCCCTGATGTGCCAATCTCTGACTCCTCCGGAGACAGCTGTGGATCCAAATAACCACGCCAGTAAGCTTGATTCATAAGGGTAATATCCGCACCGCTAGCCAGTTGATACTTAAAGGTCGTCGTCACCTTGTGGGCGTCCAGATCCCGCACACCCTGACCATTGTCTCGGGCAAAGTAGCCGCTTAGATAAACCGTTGCATGCAAACGCTGATGCAGCGGCCGGCTAAGCACCAAGCCATAGCCTTTGAGCGAATACTCCACAAGCGACCTATCATCTTGCGGATTATTCTGTAGCCCCCTGTAGTAGCGTGACCTGTGGTAGACAAAAAACCTAGTATTAAGGCCTGAATCGGCCTTGTAGCGCAGACCTGGCTGGAGGCGAAACTCGTTATAGTCTAACGGCTCAAGTCCTAGATTCGCATAATCCTGCCGGTAGTTGCGCTGACTAAATTGCGATAACAGAGACCAGGATGTTTTTTTACTCAGGTAATAACTGAGCTCGGCACTGACCGCGGCAGCATCAAAACCAAAGCGATCCCCAATCAAGTCCCCTTCCCCCGTCTCGGCAATCTGACCCTGAGTTTGACTGTAATAAGTATTTTTCTCCTGCCCTAGATCGGCGCTCAATCTCAGATTGGCTTTACGTTCGCCGAGTTTAAAGCGCCCTAGCCAGCTTAGGTGTCCCTTTAAGGCCCAGTTGCTTGCCGCATCGCGGCTGGGATTATAAATGTCTCTATGCAGTTCAAGGCGATAGCGCAAATTGGCTTTCTTGATGCTGCCCTGAGGTCCGTTATCACCCTGATATTTAAGCTTCAGGGATTTAAATTCAGTACCTCTCTGAATCCCTTCCGGTGAGGATAATTTAAACGGATTACTGTCATAGCCATAGGTTACCTGAGCCTGTAGTTGATCCCCGGCACTGACCCCAGAGTTAGCCAAGAGTATTGTTAGCCATAGGCAGACCTTGATTAAGTTGATGGCTGAACCTCCAGACCTAGTACCAGATCATCAAAAAAACTCGGTTCATTGAGGGAGTAATAGCCGGGAATTTCCCAGACTAAAACCTTTGGTGGCGACTGCCGGAACCGGTCACTGCTCAGATAATCTTTTAATGCGCCACCAAAACCGGCACCGCTCTTGGCTTTGTTGTTAACTACTGCGCGGGCATAGTGGGCGAGAAAGCCATCAAAATTAAACCCTAGCTGACCTTTGCTATTGCTGGTGCCAACCAGAACAATCTGCGGCTCTGGCAGCTCGCCGAAGAGGTCATTAGAGAGGTCATTAGAGAGGTCATTAGAGAAATCATCAGAAACCGCCACAGTTTGGTAGAGCTTAAAGGGTTCTTTCGGATAACGTTGATCACAGAGTTCCAGGGCCGCGCGCTGGAGACTGCCATCGTTGTGATCAGCGCCGACATTGGAGCTGGTAAACCGTTGTCTTTCGATCCCTGGGATCTGCCTAGCTTTAATCGCGTAACCGGTCAGTCGGGCGATGGTGCGGGCACCATGATGATTCCAGTGATGGTCACGGGCAAAAAACAGGGGTTTCGTCTGGGTCTGTTGAAACAGGCTGTCGATCTGAGGCACCACAATGTCGATAGCCCGCAGCTTTTGCAGATAGTCACTGTAAGCTCTGCGTCCACGCTGCACATCGTAGTGAATATCACCGAGATACTCAGGGTGTACAAGCGCCCGCCCAGGAATCGGCACCATCACCAATGTGGTGCCCCGTGACTGCAATAGCCGCTGCAATCGCTGCAAACTTTTATAGCCGGGCGCTCTGGGGCCGTAGGCGCGCTTTAGGTCCATGTCTCGAAAGAGCCAATCCTGACGACCTTTTTGCAGGGTTTTAAAATTTTTCAGAAATGTCCCGCGATAACTCTCAGGTTTCGCCGCTGCGGCACAGAGTGCTTGATTCACTGGCTGTGCCAACTCTGGGGTAGTCTTATTGTCAGCAGTCACTGCGCTGGCCAGTCCAGCCCCAAGTAAGCTCAGACAGATTATCTTCAATCGCCACTCAAGTAATAGCATCTAGCGCCCTCCCACTTTATCGGCCCAGCGAGTAAAAAGACCCTCTTCAGCGGAACAGATAAACAGAGTCGACAACACCCCGGGCTGAAAGATCATCGCCTGGGTAACCGCTAAGTTCTTGCGCTCATTGCTCTCAGGGCCGGCACTGTCGACCACAGAAAAAGCGCTCTTTAAGGGATTAATTCCCCGTGCAGCGGAGGCTCCCTGAGGAATATTAGTCAACACAGGCCGCGCCAGTGCCCCAGCATGTAGGTTCAAATACGGGCGATTGGAAAAGTTATAAACCACTAACATGCCACGCCGTGAGTCGTCAGCGCGATAATCTTTCACCAGTGATACGGACTTGTCAGCGACCAGCAGTGAATAGGCCTGATCCGGCTCTAGAGAGCCCTTCCAGAGCAATCCATTGATCTCTTTGCCATAGTCCCCCGGCGGCAGATAAATAAACCTAGAGGCGCTGCAATAGCTATCGGTGGATAAAGGTTTGCCCTCTATACGCAGTGTTATCATTTCTTCCGGGCTATTTTTCTGGAGATTAATAATGCGCAAAAATGCGGAACCCGGTGGTGCTAGATCATAGAGGCCCGCCTCATCGCTCAAGCCAGAGAATGATATACAACTTAATACTAGAGCCTGAATCAATGTGCTTGTTATCCGTTGCACTGGGTTCGACATTTCATCTCCTTATAATTCTTAATCAATTTACTCTTTTATAAAGCGCCGAGCTGTGGATAGCTCACCCCAAGGTAGCGCTCAGGGACTTCCCAAATCACCAGCTTTAGATTTGCCGACATGGGTAAATAATCCATCAAAAAATTGGCCATGGGCACTATTGGCCCCTGCCCCTGCTCAGAGAGATTTTCTATATCCACGGCCAGTGCTTGCTTTAATGCCCCATCAAAATTCCAGCGCCGATCGGCACTAAAACTGGTTCCCACCAGCACCACCTGCGGTGGTTTACTAGGTAGATCATCGGCAAACCGATCCTCAATAATTCCGGCATGATCTTCAGCCGGATAGGTTTGGTATAACTGGATGCGCTCGGGCGCTGGCATAAGATTGTCGAATAGCGGTGTCAGAGGTAAAAAGCGCAGCAAATCACCCTCAATGGAATTGCTGCCGGTGCTCTCGGTGATAAATTTCTGTGTGGTTACATCCAACTCAGGTATACGCTGTTGCACCAGCCCCGCGGCGCTCGATGCAATTAACGCGGCACCCTCTGGAGTCCAGTGGGTATCGGTTTTAAGATAAAGAGACTCCGGCTGCTCATGACCGGCCATCACCTGTAGGCCATCAACCACGAAGATACCCTTCTCCCGCAGACTATTGAGTACGAGGGGATAGAGGGATTGCTGCACTAGTGCCGGTTGATGAGATCCGAGTTGTGCTTTTAGCAGTCTGGCTTTGGAGGGAATTAATAGCACCAACAGGGCCACGTCGCGGTTCGCCAACAGTTGCGAAGCCTGAGTCATAAATATAATATTCTCTTCTATGGCTTGCTCGGCATGTGCATGGGCAATAAATTCTTCACTGGAAAAAAGCCAGCCCTCAAGACCAATCAACAGACCTTTTTTCGCCTCGTTAAAAACACTGAATTGAAAGGCAGCCCATACATTGAGGCCAATCTGTCGCAGTGAAAAGTGACTGTCAAAGCGCTGTTCAAGAGTCTGTGCCAGCTCCCCGGAGAGCAAGTGTAGAGGGTCAGGCTCTTGTCCCTGTTCTTCACTTTGCTCTTCGTTTTGCTCTGTACTTGAAGTTCTATCAGACAGGCCCACAGCGCCAAGATTGATCAACGTTGATGCGCTCGCTACAAAGACAAAGAGCAAAAATGCCCAGACAACCAGCCGCTTGAATAACATCCCTGTCATCGCCCCGCTCCTCAAAATTGAAAGTACAGAAAAGCAGAATAGCGCTCTGCTGAAAGCTTAAAAACCGCCAGTACAAACAGTGGCATGATTAGGACACTGTAAGACAAAGGAACCAGCGCGGTGCCGTTAATCAACACTGCAGCCTGCGCCTCTTGGTAGCGCTGATAAAACCCTCGCAGCACAATCACCAACCAGCTGAGTAGCAGTGTCGACAGCTGTAGCGATGTAATCTGCCCGGCATAGAGCGGGCTGAGCTGGAGGCTTTCAACACCTAGGGTAGGTATTAATGCCCGATAGAGAATCAGCGCCTGGGTGACATTTTCAGCACGAAACACCACCCAGCCAAGCATCACTAACAGCAGGCAGAACAACCAGCGCAGTGGCGAAAAACGCAGGCCAGAAGTGTCCAGGCCCAGGGCTTTCTCGAGGGCCAAAACCAGGCCATGCCAAGCCCCCCAAATCAAAAATGTCCAATTGGCACCGTGCCACAATCCCCCCAGCAGCATGGTCAGAAAAAGATTCCGGTAAGTGATCATTGCGCCGCGGCGATTACCTCCGAGGGGAATGTAGAGGTAGTCTCTCAGCCAGCTGGATAGGCTGATATGCCAGCGTCGCCAGAACTCGGTAATCGACTGGCTGATATAGGGATGAGTAAAGTTCTCCATAAAGCGAAAGCCCATCATCAGGCCCAGACCAATGGCCATATCGGCATACCCCGAGAAATCAAAATACAGCTGTGCGGTATAGGCCAGCACCGCCAACCAGGCATCGAAAAACGATGGATCCTGCAAGGCAAAGCCCTGATTAACCATCGGTGCCAGAGTATCTGCAATCACTACCTTTTTAATAAAGCCGAGCATAAAGCGCTGAGCGCCCTGAGAAAATTTATCTACTGTATGTGTGCGCTGGGAAAACTGATCGGCTACGTCTTTATAACGCAGCACTGGTCCGGCAATCAGCTGGGGAAATAGCGCAATAAAAGCCGCGAAATCCACTAGGTTCTCAGTGGCGGGTGTATCACCTCTATAGACATCGATGACGTAACTGATCGCCTGAAAAATATAAAAGGAAATACCTATAGGCAAGATCACTGCTGTCAGCAACCATGGATCCAGCCCCAGGTCTGTCATTGCGGCATTAACCGTGGCGACACCAAAATTAGCGTATTTAAAATAGGCCAATACAGAGAGATTGGCGGTTACACCAACCGCTACCCAACGCTTTGCAGCAATAGACCGGGCAGCCGAATTTGAAATGCCACGGCCAATAAAATAATTCCACAGGGTGACGGCAATAAACAGCAGCAGAAAATCAACCCGCCACCAGGCATAAAAAATATAGCTGCCAATCAGTATCACCCAAGAACGCTTAGACTCAGGCGTCAAATAGTAAAACGTCAAAAAAGTCGGTAAAAAAGCAAATAGAAAAATATTACTTGAGAAAACCATTTCCCATTAAATCCTTTTAATGCATTGAGTCTTACTGTGCTGAAACCTATGTCCAATAAGCTGGCATACAAGCTTGTTCGGTAAAGTTTGCAAAAGCCGAGCCAACTTTTTAGATGGCCCTAGACGAGCCAGGCCAGCCATTTAAAATCAATGACTTAGGAGACGGTTTTTAGTATTTCGCCAGAGGATTACTAAGCAGAGTGCATTGCAATCTGAGAGTTTTTTTGCCTTTTGCATTGCATTGTGCAAATGCAAAAGTCCAATATTCAGCGGTTTCTTTAGCCTGTAAACATCTTAACCAATTGATTTTTCGTGGCTTTCTACTTTAATAACCCTGTCGATTTTTATCGACACAATAATTGGCCCAATAATTGCGATACTCATAGGCAGAGAGACAATAATATTCGCCACTGGAAGGCCGTACTGCTTGAAAATTACCCGGGAAAAAGCCTGTCAGCGATTACATCACAGGGTCGCGACACCGTTAAATTTATACCATGATGGCCGCCGTTATACCGCGGTGGACTGGAGTCTGGGTGGCTTTAGGATAAGCGACTGGGATGCCTTGAATAATGACTTTGCAGTCGGCGACCGGCTGTCATGGACCTTTGAACTGCCCTTCCAAGGTTTTATGATCGGCTTTGATGTCACCGCTGAAGCTGTCCGTAGTATTCCTGAGACTGGCCAGCTTGCCTGCCAGTTTATCGACTTGGACGATCGCCAAACTGAGCTGATGAATCACTTTATTGAACAGTTGGTTCGCGGCGCCATGGTTCCCCTAAAAGATACGATTCTGCGAATTGACTCGCCGGTAACGCCAGTGTCAACGGAGCCCAAGCCGAGCCCAATTGAACAGCTGCCTGTATCGCGTATTCCCCTGCCCATGGTGATGATGTCGCTGCTGTATCTGACCTTAGGCATAGGGCTATTCAGTCTCGCAACGATCACCCTATACGACAATTTTCTCAGTTTAAAGGTTAACACCGCCGCCACCTCGGCTCCCCGGGAAACCATTGTCTCGCTAGTGGATGGCCGAATTAGTCGAGTATCAACCACGCTGGATAGCCCGATCAACGAGGGCATGCCACTACTAACCATTGAATCCCCCCTGCTGACCAAACAAATTGCCGAGTCTAAAATACAGATTGAGCAGAAAAAGCTCGAACTTGAGGCCCAGAGAAAGCGCTATCGCCTAGCCATTAAAACCACTGGTTCGGTTAACAGCCCTGAGGTGAGCTTATTACAGATTGATATTGATCTGGTGGAGCAGGAAGTGAGGCTGGCCATGCAAGACCTGCTTGCTCTCTATGCTTATCAAGAGGATCTTTCAATACTCTCGCCGGGAGACGGTCGTTTGGTGCAGTTGGTGCGGGAGCGCGGTGCGGTGATAAAGCGCGGTGAAATTTTGGCAATCTTTGAGCGCGATGAGGCGCCAGTGGTGGATGTGTTTGTCACTGAGCAGGAGGCGCGGTTAATTTATTTAGACCAGTTAACCCAGGTGCATCTTCTCAGCCTGGATCAGCAATGGCTGGGCTATGTCAGTGAGATACGAAAAGACACGCGGGGATCCGCTGGGTCCCAGTTTTCCTATGGATTCCAGCGTTCATATGAGTCTGGCAGGACCTCTGGGCGCAATGTGAGAATTGAAATCACCCTTCAAATGGACAGTTCTGAGAGGTTAAAGCTGCGTTCTGGGCTGCCTGTTGAAGTGCGGTTTGCCACCACCGCGATCAGCCGGGCGGTTTTTCTATATATGTCGAATCAAAAGCCGAATCAAGAGCTAGATCAAGAACTAGATCAAGAGCCAAATCAACAGCGCTCTGAACAGCACAGCGATCAGATTCCATCTCATCGGGCACTGTGAAAGGCTATCACCCCCGTCGCGATTACAGTGCCTTAGTCAGCGGCGAGCAAAGCACTGACAAACTGATCAAATGGCACAACAAAGCGCTGTTACAGTTAGTCGTCTATATCAGCCTCTGTATGTTCGCGGTGCTCTGGCTGCCGAATAAAATCTGGCACCCAGAACTGAAACTGGTGACCATTACGCTTGGAACACTGGGGGTTTGGCGCTATAGCTGGTGGCTTGTTCACGTGCTGCGTTCGGAGTTTTATCAGCAGCGACGCTTTCCAAAAATTCGTGCCAGCGCCGACAAAGTTTGGTGTGACGGATGGCGACCCCGGCATATGCATTTTATGATGACCACCTTTCGCGAGCGCCATGAAACCACTGAACTGGTGATTCAGAGTATCTGTCGAGAAGTCGAGGCAGCGGGCG
>Ga0115563_1000323_pt1 | contig 38290 bp, 28 predicted proteins | sample COGITO_mtgs_1105_2_FD_87198 | JGI IMG/M metagenome (GOLD analysis project Ga0115563, IMG submission 87198) | Pelagic marine microbial communities from North Sea - COGITO_mtgs_110519 | ecosystem: Environmental > Aquatic > Marine > Epipelagic | place: Germany:Helgoland, sampling site Kabeltonne...
GAATCTCGACCGGCAATGTGCATGCCGAGAATGCGGTCGCTGTCACGGTCCACGACCAACTTCATGAAGCTGCGGCTTGGGTTGCCAGACAGGGTGTTTTTCATGGGGCGGAAGGATGATCGATAAATATCAACCACGTCGTAGCTCGCTCGGGCCTGCTCCTCGGTCAAACCACAGGTGGCGATTTCCGGGTGCGAGAACACAGCGGTGGCAATGTTGCTGTGATCCATGCTGGTCGGCGTATCCTGAAACACCGTTTTTACGAACGCCATCGCCTCATGCAGGGCAACGGGCGTGAGTTGCACGCGGTCCGTCACGTCCCCGACGGCATAGATGTTTGGCACGGTGGTTTGGCCAAATTCATCGATCGTCACCGCGCCCTTGTCGTTCAGCGCAATTTGGCCATCCAAGCAAAGATCCGCCGGCGTGTTTGGCGCGCGGCCCGTGGCAAACATGGCTTGATCAACCTTCAGCGTCTGACCTGAGCCCAATGCAACGTCAATCCCGCCGCTGGAGGCCTGTGCCAGTCCAGAAATCGTCTCCCCCATATGCAGGGTCAGGTGCTCGTGGTGATCGAGCTGTTCAAAGAAGAACTGGCGTAGATCCTCGTCAAAGCCGCGCAGCGGTTGCTCGCCGCGATAAACCAAATGCGTCTCCGCGCCCAAGCCTGCAAAGATGCAAGCGAACTCAACCGCGATATAGCCGCCGCCATAGACAACGATGCGCTCCGGCAGTGTTTCGAGGTGGAAGGCTTCGTTTGACGTGATGGCCAAGTCACGGCCCGGGATTGCTGGAACCGTTGGATACCCACCCGTCGCCAGCAAAATTTTATCGGCTGTTACGGTCTTTTCGTCGCCCGTTTCCGTATCACGCAGCACGATGGTGTGAGCATCGGTCAAGTGCGCCCGCGCCTTGAACCATTCGACCCCGGCGCCCTTGAGCGTGTTCTGATACGCGCCTTCAAGGCGGTTGATTTCCTTGTCTTTAGCCGCAATCAAGCGCTCCCAACTAAAGCCATCAACCCGCGCATCAAAGCCGTAACCGGCGAGATCCGCCACATCTTCAAAGCCATGCGAAGCGTAGGAAAGCAGTTTCTTTGGCACGCACCCACGGATGACGCACGTACCGCCCATGCGGTATTCTTCGGCCAACCCTACTTTGAACCCCAGCGGCGCCGTAAACCGTGCAGCGCGCACGCCGCCTGAACCGCCACCAATGACAAACAAGTCGTAGTCGTAAGCCATGAAACTCTCTCCCATCTAATCCGAGGCCAAGGGTGCGCGCGGAAAATGTAGATTTCCAGCGCTGATCGGTCGTACGTGGTAATATTGAAAAGCTTAACTCCGTCCTCTGAGAAAGGGACCGCCTGCCGTGTGTGGCCGCTATCACATCACTCGTCCCCTAGAAGCTGTCGCCGAAGTCTTTGACGCGATCATCCCCGAAGAAATCCGCGAAGCCGCCGCGCGCGTGCTGCCGCGCTACAACATCGCCCCAACGCAGATGGTGCCGATTATCCGCCTGGAAATCGAAGGCCCACACCGGGGCCAGCGCATTGTTGATTTTGCCCATTGGGGTCTCGTTCCCACATGGGCCAAAGATACGTCCATGGCCCCGCGCATGATCAACGCACGCAGCGAAACCGTCGCCGAAAAACCATCCTTTCGCGGCGCATTTCGGCACCGCCGCTGTCTGATCCCCACCAGCGGCTTTTACGAATGGAAGACTGAAAGCCGGGCAAAGAAACCGTACAAGCAGCCTTATCGTATTCATTTCACGGACGAGCGACTGATGGTGACGGCAGGGTTGTTTGAGGTTTGGCAAGCCGCTGACGGGTCAGCCTTGGGCTCGTGCTCCATGCTGACCACCACAGCCAGCGAAGCGATGACCCCCTTGCATCCGCGCATGCCCGTGGTGCTGGACAGCGAGGACGAATGGGATGCGTGGCTTTCACCGCGAACGGAGCCAGAAGTTTTGCTTTCCCTGTGTCAGCCCTTCGAGAGCCGTGATTTTGCTTTTTACGCCGTTGATCGCAAAGTCGGGCAAGTGCGCCAAGAAAGCCCCGATTTGCTGCACCCGATTGACGCAACGGCTGCACTGGAATTGCAATCGCAGGACGCGAAACCGACTCAAGGAGATCTATTCTGAATTCCAAGCTTTATTCTGCCACCAAGCCAGCTTAAGAACCAATCAACGCCAATTGCTTAGCGTCGTTAAAACATGACCTTTTCGCACCCCCTGAATATCATCGTCCTCGCTGCTGGAAAAGGCACGCGGATGAAGTCTGAAACGCCCAAAGTGCTGCACGCCGCCGCCGGGCGATCACTGGTTGAATGGGTCTTGGCAGCAGCGGAGGGTCTTGCGCCCGAGAGCTTGCATGTGGTCATTGGACCCGAATCCGAAAACCGTATTGATGACCTGCCGTGGGCAAAGCCGGGATCTTGGTCCGTGCAGCGAGACCGCAAAGGCACCGGTCACGCCGTCCAGCAAGCCGCCGACGCGCTTTCTGGGGCCAGTGGATACACGCTGGTGCTCTATGCCGACACGCCACTGGTCACCACGGCGGCCCTGCGCGCGCTGGTCGAAGACACGATCGCCGATAACGCCGACGTAGCTCTGACGGTGTTTGAAGCCCAAGAACCGGGCGGCTATGGGCGGATTGTCCTCGATGACGAAGGCCGCCCCCTTGAAATCGTTGAAGCCAAGGATGCGACCCCAGCCCAGCGAGAGATCACGCTGTGCAACGGCGGATTGATGTTGGCGCGCACTGAGGTGCTGTTTGATCTGTTGGCTCAGACGACAGACAGCAACGCCGCTGGCGAATACTACATCACTGACATTGTCGGCTTGGCGCGAAAAGCCGGCCTGCGCACGCGCGCTTCGCAGTTTGACCCCAACCTTTTGGCCGGTGTGAACAGCCGCAGGGAACTCGCCGCCGTCGAAGCGGTGCTGCAAGATCGCCTGCGCGCCGCACTGATGGATGGCGGCGTCACCATGATTGCGCCGGAGACCGTCACGCTCAGCTATGACACTCAGGTGGGCGCAGACACAATCATCGAGCCCAACGTCTTTTTTGGCACCGGCGTCGTGGTTGGCCGTGGTTGTCGCTTGCGCGCCGGGTCGTACTTCGAAGGCGCACAGGTGGGCGAAGATGTTATCGTTGGACCCATGGCGCGCTTGCGCGAAGGAACGGTTCTCAGCGACACCGTCAAAGTCGGGAACTTCGTTGAAATAAAGAAAGCGCATTTGCACGCCGGGGCAAAGGCACCGCACTTGACCTACGTGGGTGATGCCGATGTTGGGGAACGCGCAAACCTCGGCGCTGGCACCATTACGTGCAACTACGACGGCATTAACAAGCACCGGACCACCATCGGCGCCGGTGCCTTTATCGGGTCGAATGCCGCGCTGGTCGCGCCGCTGACCATCGGCGACGGCGCGCTGGTCGGTGCGGGTTCGACCATCACCGAAGATGTCCCGGCCAACGCCATCGTAACGACACGCGGACCAACCAAAACCAAAGAAAACGCCGCTGAACGCTATCGCGAACGGCTAAGAGCGATCAAAGCGCGCCTGAACGCGCAGAAATAAGGATAGCACTTTATGTGTGGAATCATTGGAATCCTTGGCACTGATGGCGTAGCCGATGAGCTGGTTGATGGCCTGAAACGCCTCGAATACCGGGGCTATGACAGCGCCGGGATCGCGACCTTGGTCGATGGTCAAATCGAGCGTCGCCGCGCTGAGGGCAAGCTCAAGAACCTGGCCGCCGAAGTCCGACGGTCGCCTCTGTCTGGACGCAGTGGCATCGGCCACACCCGTTGGGCCACCCACGGTGTCCCAAACGTCGCCAATGCTCACCCCCATTCCGACGGCAAAGTCGCGATCGTCCACAACGGTATCATCGAGAACTTCGACGCGCTGCGCGAAGAATTGAGCCCGCGCGGGATCCAATGGGCTTCCGACACAGATACGGAAACCATCGTGCACCTGATTTCCGCCGCACTGGACGATGGATTGGACCCGGTTGAAGCCGTCAAGTCCGTCATAGCCCGGCTGAACGGCGCCTTTGCGCTGGCCATCCTGTTTGCTGACCACGACAACCTGATGATCGGCGCCCGGAAAGGCTCACCGCTCGCCATCGGCTATGGTGAAGGCGAAATGTATCTTGGCTCTGATGCCATAGCGCTCGCTCCGCTCACCAACACGCTCAGCTATATCGAAGACGGCGATTGGTGCGTGCTGACCCGCGAAGGCGCGACGATTTACAACGCGGACAACCAGCGCGTAGACCGCGCCATTGTCAAAAGCCAGCTGACCGGCGCGCTGATCGGCAAGGGCAACTATCACCACTACATGCAGAAGGAGATTCACGAGCAACCTTCTGTGGTCGGCGACACGCTGCATGCGCACTTTAACCCCGTTGAAAAGCGCATTCACTTCGAAGACGTGAACATCGACTTTAAGACGCTGGAACGCCTGACCATCACCGCGTGTGGCACGGCTTACTACGCCGGTTTTGTTGCCAAATACTGGCTGGAACAACTGGCGCGGATTCCGGTGGAGATCGATATTGCCTCCGAGTTCCGCTATCGCGAAGCGCCGCTGCCCAAAAACGGCGCGACCATTGTGCTTTCCCAGTCCGGCGAAACCATCGATACCCTCGAAGCGCTCCGCTATTCCCGGCGGGAGGGAAACCCCGTACTTGCCATCGTCAATGTCGCGGAAAGCGCGATTGCGCGGGAGTCTCAAGTGGTTCTGCAGACGCTTGCCGGACCAGAAATCGGTGTTGCTTCGACCAAAGCCTTCACCACCCAGTTGACCGTGCTGGCCAGTCTCGCGCTATGGGCTGGACGCCAACGCGGCACCATCGATGCGGCAACCGAAGCCCAGCTGTCCCAGGCACTGGTGCAAGTACCGGCGTTGATGGCAGACGTGTTGAACCATGACGAAGACATCAAGCGTATCGCTGCCAAAATGTCCGACAGCCGGGATGTCCTCTACCTCGGTCGCGGGTCCATGTTCCCGCTTGCCCTCGAAGGCGCGCTGAAGCTCAAGGAAATCTCCTACATCCATGCCGAAGGCTACGCAGCCGGGGAGATGAAGCACGGCCCGATCGCCCTGATTGACGATGCGGTGCCCGTGGTCGTTTGTGCGCCCTCTGGTCCTTTGCTGGAGAAAACCGCCTCGAACGTCGAACAAGTGGCGGCGCGCGGCGGTCGGTTGATCCTTATCACCGATCAGATCGGCGCTGATCGCTTAGGCAGCGTTGCCGAAGACGTCATCGTTATGCCAACCGTCGACAGCTTCGTCGCGCCGCTGCTGTATTCGATCCCAATCCAACTGCTGGCCTATCACACAGCGGTGCATAAGGGCACAGACGTGGACCAACCCCGCAACCTCGCCAAATCCGTGACGGTGGAATAGGACACCCACCGCCACTGCCGCTGGTTCCAAGGGCGATGAGGCGCTAAGAAGACGGGTCTTCTGCTTGAACTGGATTGCCCCGCCGTGTTGCGACCCGAAACCCCGGAAAGCCTGAAACTCGCCCAAACGCTGCTGCGCGATGGTGCGCTCGTGGCGTTTGCGACGGAGACCGTCTACGGCTTGGGCGCGGATGCCACCAAGGGCGAGGCTGTCGCCGGGATCTATGCCGCCAAAGGTCGGCCAAGCTTTAACCCTCTGATCGCGCATTTTGCCGATGCCCAAAGCGCCTTTGCCGTCGTCCAAGCGGACGAACGCGCCGCGCGACTGGCCGCTGCATTCTGGCCCGGCCCGCTGACACTGGTTTTGCGCCGGGCTGCGTACTGCCCCATCGCGTCGCTGGCTGGCGCCGGGTTGCCAACACAGGCCGTTCGCGTGCCACAGGTTAGCGACGGCTTCCGCAGCGTGCTGCGTGCCTTTCCCGGCGGCATCGTCGCACCCAGCGCCAACCCATCCGGCAAACTCTCCCCCACCACCGCCCAGCACGTGCAAGCGGGTTTGGGGGAAGCGGTCGATTTGATCATCGACGGCGGACCCTGCGCAGCCGGTCTGGAAAGCGCCGTTGTCGACCTGAGCGGGCCACAGCCCAAGCTGCTGCGACACGGCGCGCTGGCGCAAGCGGATATCGAGGGCGTCATGGGGCAAAAGCTGGCGCTGGACGTGGATCCGGCGGTGAAAGCCTCGCCGGGTCAAATGGTACAGCACTACGCCCCCAGCAAGCCGCTGTTCCTGAACGCCAGCACGGCAATGGCCGATCAAGCGGCCTTGGTGTTTAGCGACTCTAACGGCTTTGAACAGGCTTGCGCGCTGGAAGTGCTCAGCCCAAGCGGCTCAGACGTGGAAGCGGCCGCCCGCCTGTTCTCCGCCCTGCATCGCCTTGACGCGTCATCCGCACGCGCTATCGTCGTCGGGAAAATGCCGGTCGGCGGTCTGGGGGCCGCCATTGTTGACCGACTGCGGCGCGCTGCTGCAGGGCGCGGGGAATAAAATGAACAACGAATCCTTTTTGGCCAACTTGCAATCCATCGTTGGTCCAAGCGGGGTTGTGACAGACGACGAGACCCTGGACCGATACACCCGTGAATGGCGTGGAAAGTACCTCAGCGGCGCCATCGCTGCGGTGCGCCCGGCGACCACGGAGCAAGTTTCCGCCGTGATCAAAGCCTGCGCTGAAAGCGGGGTTTCCATCACACCCCAAGGCGGCAATACCGGTTTGGTCGGGGGGTCGGTACCGATCGAGCCAACCCGCGAAATCGTGCTCTCCCTCGACCGAATGAACGCCATCGAAGATGTCGATACCCAGGGCAACACCATGATTGTCCAAGCCGGTTGCATTCTCGCTGATGCGCAACAGGCGGCCGCCAAAGTTGATCGTGTTTTTCCCCTGTCTTTGGGTGCCGAAGGGTCGTGCCGCATCGGGGGGAACCTCTCGACGAACGCGGGCGGCATCAACGTTATTCGCTACGGGAACATGCGCGACTTGGTGTTGGGGCTCGAAGTTGTCCTTGCCGACGGTCGGATCTGGAATGGCATGAACCGGCTGCGCAAGGACAACACCGGCTATGACCTCAAACACCTGTTTATCGGCGCAGAAGGCACGCTTGGCATCATCACCCGCGCCGTCCTCAAGACCTTTCCCCGGCCAAAAGATCGACTGACCACGTGGTTGGCCTGTCACAAACCGGCTGAGTGTCTGGTGGCGTTGAACATGCTTCGTGACCGGCTTGGCGATGCCATCGTTGCCGCCGAGATCATCCCGGCCATCGCACTGGATCAAACGCTGGAACAAATCAGCGGGACAAAGCCGCCCATGAAGCCATCCCCGGCATGGTCGCTGCTGGTTGACGTTGGCGTGTTTGACGAGGCTGGGGCCGTTCGCGACACGCTGGATGCGGTGCTGCAGGAAGCGGTTATGAACGACGTCATTTACGACGGCGTGATCGCGCAAAATCTGGAACAAACAGGTCAGTTCTGGCGGATCCGCGAAGCCATTCCGGAAGCCGAAACAAAGGCCGGCCCGTCGATCAAACACGACGTATCTGTTCCCGTTCATCGCGTTCCCGAATTGATTGAGCGCGGCTCACGGCTGCTTCAAGAGCTCTACCCCGGCGCCCGCCCTGTCCCCTTTGGCCACCTCGGTGACGGCAATCTGCATTTCAACCTGTGCGCACCACTGAGCGCACTTGGGGACAAAGCCGCTGAGACTGAGTTTCTTGCTGCTTGGGGTACCATCAATCGGGCCTTCCATGACCTTGTGCAGGAAATGGGCGGTTCAATTTCTGCCGAACACGGCATTGGGCAGCTTAAAAAAGACGAGTTAGCGCGCACAGCCGATGGTGTGGGGCTGGATTTAATGCGGACGATCAAGACCGCATTGGACCCTGAAAATCGGCTCAACCCCGGCAAGATTTTCTAACGCCGCGCGGGTAACACACTCGCCGTTGTGTAGGCCAGCTCCCGCCTCATCTCCGGCGCGAGCGCGATCTGCTGATATTCCTTGGGCATGACCAGCGACGCCGTTGGCAGCCTGACAAGGCGCGAAGAACGCGGCGGGCGCGCTGCCCCTCGCAAGACCGAACGATGCGTCGCTGCGGCCATCCGACGGGCCACTTCCGTACCGCCCATGGGAACCACGGACTGCCGCAGGCGCTTAACCAGCGTGAGCGGATCAATCGCATTGCCATCGCTGCGCGCGCGATGGGATTTCGAGGGCCCCGTCAGATGCACGGAATAGTGCAAGTGCGTGCGACTGCCCCAAGGGACCAAACGGCCAACCGAATAGCCCGCTTCAATCCAATCGCCGCGACGCAGCCCCGCTTTCGGGGTCGTGTGCCAGAATGTGTGCTGGCGCTCACCATCGGTAATCACCACGCCGCTGTCCGTTCCCGCATGTTTGACGTACAGCACTTCGCCAGCGACCGGGGTGTAAATGGTGGTTCCAGCCGCAGCGGCGAGGTCGATGCCGGAGTGAAAATCGCGCTTGCCGTACAGTCTTCGCCAGCCAAAATCACTGGTAAACACCGCCTCAACCTTGGGCGAAATCAAGGGCAGCTCTCGCCCCCAAGGACGCTGGGAAAAATTCTCAGGCACGCGCGCCGGGCGTCGCTGTGGGTCAAAGGACTGGTTCGACGCCATCGCCTGTTCTCGCCAGGCGAGTTGCAGCTCCAGCGAAGGCAGCCGCTGAACGGGCTCGCGGATTTCTGCGACGTGGGACACGTGCACCGATCGTTTGTACAATCGGCCGCTGTCTTCGAGGTGGACGGATCCACAGGCGGATAAAGTCAGACCGATCAATGTTATTGGAATTAATCGGCTAAGGGTTTTGGTGACTACTGCAATCAAACCGGCACTCTCAAGATGCGCATTTCTAGGGAACTTCCCTAGAGATTTGCAACTAGAATGCCATTGGACGATTTACCCGTGATTATGCGACTGGGAGGTCTTTTGGTCAGTCCAGCGTATCAACATCACTATATTGGGCTTGAACCTCCAAATACTGTTGCAAACCGCGATGCTGCGGCGCAACCAAACCAGCACGCAAGGCCGATTCCTTATCCAACAGCGCCAAGGCTGGATGCATTGATTTGAAGAACTCAAAGTCGGAATAGGCTGACTGCAACAGCTCAATCACACGACCATGGGGAACATCTTCACGCGTGACCAGTGTGATCGCCAAGCCAATGGTTTCAACGGGGTTGCTCATATTATAGGCCTCCGCCGGAATGACGATTGGCTCGAAGAAGGGGTTGGAATCCACCAAAACCTCGATCCCATCACTGGCCAAAGGCGCAAGACGCGCGCCGCAGTCCCACAGGGCGATTTCCACCGATTGCGACGGTAAAACCGTTGGAAAAATGACCGCATCGAGGCGACTGTTACACAGTCCATCGATCTGAACCGGCAACCGACCTTCTTCCACGTACTCCATCGTTGAAATGCCCACTTCAGAAGCAAACAAGGCCGCTTGCGCCAGTGTGCGTTGCGAGCTGCCAATGGGCCCCAGCCCCACGCGGGCGTTCTCAAGGTCTTTCAACGTGGTTGCGGTGGACGTTGGGCTGAGCAGAACGTGCAGCGGCAAAATTCCAAAGGAGAATACACCGCGCAAATCTTCAATCGCGTCCTCGCCTTCGTAGTCCGCCTGCCCATTGAACGCAAAATACTGACGATCCGACTGCACCACAGCAAAATCGACAAACTGGTCCGCCATCAGCGCCAAGTTTTCTTCTGACCCTGTCGTCGCTCGGACCAAGCATGCCGGAGAATCCGGGTCGGCCAGCACGTTGTAAGCCGTGCACATGGCGCCCGCCATCGCGTACCCCAATCCACTCGCCGGGCCTGCGGCAATCACAAAGGCATTCCCGCCTGATCCCGAAGACGCTGCCGGGGCAAGCGTCAGCGATGGCTGGCCCGAAAGGCTGTTGGCTGCCTCGTCAGAATCCAACTGGGCCGTCGCAGTTGTGCCTGCGAAAACGGTAGAAACAATAATTGTCAGCAAAGCGAGCTGGCGGCCTGCGTTCATGGATTACGACTCCGGATATCCTTATGAGGTTTATACGCCCAGACGCACTAGAAAACCAAGCCACGACCATCGCGTTGAATGGCCTCCATTTCAGGTGTGATCGCATCGTGATCGTCGCGGACCGTAATTCCAGGCGCCAAGGTCAAGCCAGCCCGCGCTTCTCTTCGGCCTTGGACCAGCACTCGGTTGGCATTCCGGCCCTGTTTTGGCCAAACGGGGCACACCCGAATGTCCCCAACACGGGGAACCAGCAGATCGATGATTTCGTGCAGGCGATCGGCGCGGTGGATGATGGAGATGTTGCCCCGCTCCTTAACCCAGTACAGCATCGCCTCCACCCATTCGGCGAGCGTAACTTCCCGCTCCCGCTTGGACAGGTCCGCATGCCGTGTCTCGGACCGGCGTCCGCTGGTTTCGGCGATATAGGGGGGATTGCTGATGACATGGTCGAAGCGGCGCGCCGGGAGCACCCGGCCCTTGGTCCGCACGTCACCGCATACAAACGCCACACGGTCGGCCAAACCATTATTTTCCGCGTTTTGCGTGGCGAGCGCGTGAAGCTCTGGCTGCAGCTCGATGCCCGTGACCTGCGCCCCCGGCACCCGTGACGCCAAACACAGCCCCGCTGTGCCAACCCCGCAGCCAACATCCAGAACCTGCTGGCCGGCCTCGGCCCGGATTGACGCGCCCAGCAGGACAGCATCCATTCCGGCGCGATAGCCCGTGCGAGGCTGAATCACGTCCAACGCGCCCCCCAAAAAGCGATCGCGCGTGGTCTCGAGTTGCCCCATAAGATGGCTCCCGCCTCTCACCTCACGCTGATCAGCATGAGGCTTTGAGGCCGATGGCTCAGGCCTTTTGGAAGGCGTCGGTGGTGTCGATCAGGCCGTCACACAACGACTCATCCGCCCGAACCTTCAGGTGGTTGTTGCCCAAAGCACGGTCCACCAGAACGATGAAGACATTCCACTTCATCTGTTCCATTTGCGCGTCTGTGAGCTTTGCGAGACCCAGTTTCACACCGCGCTGCAAGGTCTTCTCGGTTTTGCGGAGAATGGCCTTCCGGTGGTTGGACTTGATATCACACTGATCAACCATTTCGGTTTTGATCAACGACCGCCAAACATCGATGGAAATGGTTTGGCCCATGACCGTATGCGCGACAGTCCAGACGGGTTCATCCGTTGGGGCGTCGGGGAACAGACGCTGCTGTTCCTCGGGGGCATTGGGGTCGACTGCATTTTCTTCGGTCATGGACTCTAAGCTTTCGTTGATCTCAGGCGGTGCGCCAGTTGGGACCAGCTTTAATGGCTAAAGCCGCGCTTTTCAAAGTATCGCTGATGGTAGTCTTCTGCAGGGTAGAATTCGCAGGCCTCTGTGACCTCCGTGGCGACCGTCCCCCGCTTGGACGCAACCGCCTCTTTTGCCGTTTCAGCAGCATTGCGCTGGTCTTCGTCTCTGTAAAACACGCCTGAGCGATACTGCGTCCCGACGTCCGGACCTTGGCGGTTTACTTGGGTTGGATCGTGCATCTCGAAAAACGCGTTGAGCAACGTATTGTAATCGATCTTCGCGTCATCAAACACCACACGAACCGCTTCCGCGTGTCCGGTACGGCCCGTGCAAACTTGCTGGTACGTGGGGTTTACGGTTTCGCCACCCGTGTAACCACTGATCGCGTCTTTAACACCGGGCATCTTTCGAAACGTGTCTTCGATGCTCCAAAAGCAACCAGCGGCAAAAATAGCTTCTTTCTCGGCCATGATAACAGACCCCTTTTCTATCTCGATCTAGGGTTTGAAATGGGCGTTTCTTGTCACGAGGACAAGCGGCGACCGGCCGACGCAGGGTTAAAGTCGGTCGATATGCGCGTTGGCAACAAACTCCGTCTCATAACCATCCACGGCAGGATGGCTGGAGAGTTGGGTCTTGAGCAAATCAGAAATAGAGCTCACGGACTGTCCCAAAACCTTCATGCGCAGCTTGGGCTGCCCTGCGATCTCAGCCACTTCCAAAACTTGCTGATTGGCGGACAGCTTCGTAATCAAATCCCCAAGATCCGCCTTATCGCTGCCCTTCACCGTAATGGTGGCGTAAGCGGTTTGGCGAAAACCAAGGACACCACGATCAACACGCGCGTGGTAGCCCAGCACAACGCCCGTCCGCTCCAACTTGCGCACGCGCTCGTAACAAGGTGTTGGCGACAGGTTCACGCGCTTTGCTAACTCGACGTTAGAGATACGAGCGTTTTCCTGCAGCTCAGCAACGATCATGCGATCCGTTTCATCAAGGCCTTCTTCGCGGCGGCGGGCTTGTACCATCTTGCTTTCCCTTGCATTGAGCCGATTAGGCGAAAGACTATTGTTAGCTCTATTGCATTACGTTAGTCTTTGTTCGATCTATTTTTGTTTCTAATTTTGTATAACTTTTGTCTAACATGCGAATTTCTGTCTGTCACCAATGACTTGAACGGTTTCGGTGGAGAAATCCCTTCCGCGAACGTAAGCTGCAACGGCATTCGCTGCTTTCACGCAGTATCCACCGTGTTTCAACTGGTCTCGGTTAAGCCCCTCACCGCCCTTACCTAAGGGAGAAATCGTGTTACAAACGCGCGTATTATGGTCACTTACAAGATATTTCGGCCTTTTGACACTGCTTTTTACGGCAGTTTTACTAATTCCGGGTATTGGTGAAGGAATTTTCGCCACACCGGGGCAATTTGCCGAACGGCTCATCCGGCTGGTAAAGCCACTTCCAGAGCTCTGGCGGGTCATCTTGCCAACCGTATTCATGCTGACCGTCCTCGTCGCCTTATCTCGATTGGGCTTTAGCGGTGACGTCAAAATCTGGCGGGCGGCAGGGACATCTAGCTGGCCTTTTGCCGGAGCAACAGCGGTGTTTGGAGCCTGCTTGGGGGCTATGATGATGGGGCCACTGTGGACCTTCTCACAACCTGAGGCGGCAAATTTGTCCAGTACCGCTCAAAGTCACTACCTTGCATCCGACGGGCACACGTGGTCCGCAGTACCAAATGTTGGATCGACAATGCAAGCGGGATACATGGTGCTACACGGCACGGAAAACGCTGTCCTCCGCGCCCAAGTCACCGACCCATTGGACAAAGGCGGCGCGCTTAGCGTCGGGCCGGGTTGGATCGCTCGCGGTGACGTCGTTACACCCTTCTCAACCCTTGAGCTTACCCGCAGCCACGGCGAAGCCCCGCGCCAATTGATCCAAGGGACCGGCTGGGACAACCTTGCCTACCGTCTCTCCTATCCGGTGTTACTGGTTGGCCTCGGGTTGCTCATGCTTCCAATCGCCCTGAGCATCGACGGTCAAAGGCTCACGGTGATCAAGATTGTCGGGGCCAGCCTGCTTGCGCTCAACACCTTGTTTGTCTTGCTGATGACAGACGCCATGGCGAAGGCCGGACTGTGGAGCGAAGTGCTGTTCTACCCCGTGCGCGCTGCCATCGTCCTCGTGATTGGATTGCTGGCTTTGTTGCTGGTTGAAGAGCGCACAGCCTGAGCGCGTCGTTCCGGTGCCCAGCACCGAGCGAGTGCGCCCCACGGCCTGAGACAATTTATCGCATAACTTAAGCTTTTTGCGGTATTATGAGTTTTTTGTCTTTGTAGAGGTACTCACACTATGCCCATCGTTTCTATCTTGATTGGCGGCATCGCGGCCTACGCGCTTGGTGTCGTCTGGTACATGGTGCTTTCAGGGCCATGGATGAAAGCCGCCAAACTCACGCGTGAAGACATTGGTGGGGGATCCGGCAGTGGGATGAGCACCAGCATGGTGCTGACTTACGGACTGACCCTGGTGATGTGGATGGTTACATCCTTTGTGCTGCAGGTCCATTTGCTCCCCATGGCTGTCGCCGCTGGTTCAAATCCGTTTCAGGCCGTGGTCGGAATGTGGCTGGCCTTTGCTTTGCTCTCGACACTGCTGTCTACGCTTTACGGCATGCGCGGTAAGAATCTGATTTGGATTGATGCGGGCTATGTTTTGGGCGGCGCGCTGCTGATTACTGCCGCCTTTGTTTTTGTCGATTCTTAAACCAATCCGCCTTCCCCGTTTTGGCCTTTGGCTCCAACAAAAAAGCCTCCCTGCACGCGACAGGGAGGCTTTTTTTATGATTGGCGCTCTCAACAAAGGCCAACCTGAAACGATTGCGGCTTAGTAGTCAGGCTGATCGCCCGTACCCGGCAGCAGTTCTTCGGTGATCGACATGGGCCGACGCTCTGGCTGTGGTTCTTCCGCCGGTGCATCACCGAAGGAAAGATCACCCGGCAGCGCTGGCTGCTCACCATCACCAAAGGTCAGATCTGGACCACGGCCCTTCGCACGCTTGGCGGCGTCGAGCGCTTCCATCTCGCGATCTTTCTCCTTGGCAACCTGACGCATGCGGTTGACGTAAGCGCCAGTACCCGCAGGGATCAAGCGACCCACAATCACGTTTTCTTTCAGACCAGAGAGACCGTCCGTTTTACCGGATACAGCCGCTTCGGTCAGAACGCGTGTGGTCTCCTGGAACGACGCCGCGGAGATGAAGGAACGGGTCTGCAAGGACGCCTTGGTAATGCCCAGCAGGACCGGCTTTGCGGACGCAAGCTTGAGGCTTTCGCGCATTGCCTTTTCGTTTTCTTCCTCGAACTCTTCGCGGTCGATTTGCTCGCCCGCCAACAGTGTCGTTTCGCCCGGATCAACGATTTCGACTTTCTGCAGCATCTGGCGAACCATCACCTCGATGTGCTTGTCGTTAATCTTCACACCCTGCAGCCGGTAAACGTCCTGAATCTCGTTGATCAGGTAGTTTGCCAAGGCTTCGATGCCCAAGACCTCAAGGATATCGTGTGGGACCGGGTTACCTTCGAGCAGAAGATCGCCCTTGCGGATGAAGTCACCCTCTTGCACGGCAAGGTGCTTGCCCTTCGGGATCATGTATTCCGCTGGATCCGCACCTTCTGCCTCTGGACGGATCACCACGCGACGCTTGGCCTTGTAATCACGACCAAACTCAACGCGCCCATCGATCTCAGCGATAACGGCGTGATCCTTTGGACGGCGTGCCTCAAAGAGTTCCGCCACCCGTGGCAAACCACCGGTAATATCGCGCGTCTTCGAGCCTTCCTTTGGAATACGGGCAAGCACGTCACCCGCTTTGACTTCCTGACCCGGGTCAACCGAGAGGATCGCGTCCACGGACAGGAAGTAACGCGCTTCCATGCCATTGGTGAGCTGAATGACCTCACCGTCGTCATCGCGCAAGGTCACGCGTGGACGCAGGTTTTCGCCCCGTGGCTGCTGCTTCCAATCCGTCACAACGCGGCTTGAGATACCCGTGGTTTCGTCGGTAACTTCCTTCATCGACAGGCCTTCGACCAAGTCCATGAAGTTCACTTTACCCGGCTTCTCGGTAATGATCGGAACGGTGTATGGATCCCACTCAGCGAGCTTGTCGCCAGCGCGTACCATGTGACCTTCTTTGACCACGATTCGAGAGCCGTAGACCAGACGGAAGTTAGCGCGCTCGCGGCCATCTTCGTCGACCAATGAAAGCTCTGTGTTCCGGCCCATCGCAACCAAACGACCATCACGGTCGGTGACCACGTTCGGGTTGCGGATGACGATTTTCGCGTCAACAGGCGCTTCGATGGTCGATTGCTCAGAACCACCCTGTGCCGCACCACCGATGTGGAACGTCCGCATGGTCAACTGAGTGCCCGGCTCACCAATCGACTGCGCCGCGATAACGCCAACAGCCTCGCCCATGTTCACCGCTTCACCGCGCGCAAGGTCACGTCCGTAACACTTGGCACAGATGCCGTTGCGGGTCTCACAGGTCAGAACGGAGCGGATGACCACTTCGTCGATCTTGGAGTTATCGATGGCGTAGACGTCAGCCTCGACCACCATCTCACCATCGCGGACAATAACGTCACCGGTTGCTGGAACGGTGATGTCACCAATGGCCGTACGACCAAGGATCTGCTCGCCCAAGGAAACCTTGACGTCACCACCCTCAACGAAGGCACGCTTGGCCAGACCATTGGCGGTGCCACAGTCGTCTTCGATGATTACGGCATCCTGTGCCACGTCCACCAGACGGCGGGTCAAGTAACCAGAGTTTGCCGTTTTCAGAGCGGTATCGGTAAGACCCTTACGCGCGCCGTTTGCAGAGTTGAAATACTCCAGCGCGGTCAGACCCTCTTTAAAGTTCGAGATAATCGGCGTTTCAATGATGGTACCGTCGGACTTCGACAGCAGGCCACGCATTGCCGCGGACTGTCGCATCTGAGTGATGGAACCACGGGCACCGGAGTGCGCCATCATGTAGACCGAGTTCATCTCCTTACCTTTTTTACGGGAGATGCCTTCCATCATGGCTTCGGTTACGCGCTCCGTACACTGGGACCAAACGTCGACCACTTTGTTGTACTTCTCACCGGAGGTGATCAGACCGTCCTGATACTGCTGCTCGAAGTCCTTGATCTGGTCCTGAGCTTCACCAACGATATCCCACTTGTTGTCGGGAATAACGAGGTCGTCTTTACCAAAGGAAATCCCCGCCGCCGCAGCATGGTGGAAACCAAGCGTCATCAGAGCATCGGCAAAGAGTACGGTGTCTTTCTGACCGGTCGCACGGTAGATGCCGTTGATCAGCTTGGAGGTCTCTTTCTTGGTGAGAATCTTGTTCACCAGATCAAAAGGAATCGCCATCGGCTTCGGCAGAACATCCGCCAGCAGAACCCGACCCGGCGTGGTTTCACGCACGCGGTAACAAGGCTCGCCGTTTTCATCCAGATCCGGGACACGCGCACGAATTTGGGCGTGCATGGATACGGCATCAGCGGCCAGCGCGTGCTGAACCTCTTGCGCGGATCCAAAGATGGAACCGGTGCCAACTTCGTCTTCTTCACCCTCGATCGATAGGTAGTAAATACCCAAGACGATATCCTGCGACGGTACGATGATCGGCTCGCCGTTGGATGGGGAGAGAATGTTGTTGGTGGACATCATCAAGCAACGCGCTTCGAGCTGGGCTTCCAGCGACAGCGGCACGTGTACCGCCATCTGGTCACCATCGAAGTCAGCGTTAAACGCGGTACAAACCAGCGGGTGCAGGTTGATCGCCTTACCCTCGACCAATACCGGCTCGAACGCTTGGATACCAAGACGGTGCAACGTTGGGGCACGGTTCAGCATGACCGGGTGCTCGCGGATAACTTCTTCCAAGATATCCCAAACCTCTGGGCGCTCTTTCTCCACCATCCGCTTGGCCGCTTTGATGGTTGAGGCGAGACCGTAGAGCTCAAGCTTGGCGTAGATGAACGGCTTGAACAATTCCAACGCCATCTTCTTTGGCAAACCACACTGGTGCAGCTTGAGCGTTGGGCCAACCACGATCACCGAACGACCGGAGTAGTCAACGCGCTTACCCAGCAGGTTCTGACGGAAGCGACCCTGCTTACCCTTGAGCATGTCGGACAAGGACTTCAGCGGGCGCTTGTTCGCACCGGTAATCACACGACCACGGCGGCCGTTATCAAACAGCGCATCAACCGACTCTTGCAGCATCCGCTTCTCGTTGCGGATGATGATGTCAGGCGCGCGCAGCTCGATCAGACGCTTCAGGCGGTTGTTCCGGTTGATCACACGGCGGTAGAGGTCGTTCAGATCAGACGTCGCAAACCGGCCACCGTCCAGTGGAACCAGCGGGCGAAGCTCTGGCGGGATCACCGGCAGAACGTCCAGCACCATCCACTCCGGCTTTGAACCGGATTCAACGAGGCTTTCGATCAGCTTCAGACGCTTAACCAGCTTCTTGCGCTTGGCTTCAGAGTTGGTCTCGCGCAGTTCGTGACGCAGCGTTTCCTTCTCAAACGGCAAATCGAGTTCCATCAGCAGATGCTTCATGGCCTCAGCACCGATTTTTGCGGTGAAGCTGTCTTCACCAAAATCGTCCTGAGCCTGGTAGTACTGCTCTTCGGACAGCAACTGGTGCAGGGTCATGTTGGTGACACCCGGGTCCACAACCACGAAGCTTTCGAAGTAGAGCACACGCTCCAGATCTTTAAGCGTCATGTCGAGGATCAGGCCGATGCGCGATGGCAGCGACTTCAGGAACCAAATGTGAGCGACAGGTGCCGCGAGGTCGATGTGCCCCATGCGCTCACGACGCACTTTGGACAGCGTGACTTCAACGCCGCATTTCTCACAGATGACGCCTTTGTATTTCATCCGCTTGTACTTGCCACACAAGCACTCGTAGTCCTTTACCGGGCCAAAGATCTTGGCACAAAACAGGCCGTCACGCTCAGGCTTGAAGGTACGATAGTTGATGGTCTCAGGCTTCTTGACCTCACCAAAAGACCAAGAGCGAATGCGCTCTGGGCTTGCGATGCTGATCTTCAGGCTATCAAAGGACTCCAGACCGGATTCCTGGCCAAAGATTTTGCTGATTTCGTTCATGTCAGGCTCCCATAGAGGGGTGAATTCTGCTGGCTTTGCGGGGTGATGGGGGAGCGCGTCTTACGCTCCCCTACCCCTTGGCGACTGTGATGCCGCGGCTTTACTCGAACGGATTAACGTCTTCAGGTGGACGTTGGCTTGGGGCGCGTGCGCCTTCGCCAAAGACAGACTGGAGCGTAGGCTCTTCGGCCGAACCACCGTTTTCGATCACGTTGCTCTGGCGCAGGTCTACGTTCAGACACAGCGCGCGAAGCTCTTTGATCAATACGTTGAAGGACTCAGGGATACCGGCTTCGAAATTGTCGTCACCGCGAACGATGGATTCGTACACTTTGGTACGACCCGCCACGTCATCCGACTTCACCGTCAGCATCTCCTGCAGCGTGTAGGCTGCGCCGTATGCCTGCAACGCCCATACTTCCATCTCACCGAAGCGCTGGCCGCCGAATTGAGCCTTACCGCCCAATGGCTGCTGCGTCACAAGCGAGTATGGACCGATGGAACGCGCGTGGATTTTGTCGTCCACGAGGTGATGCAGCTTGAGCAGGTATTTGTACCCCACGGTCACTGGGCGATCGAACGGATCACCGGTGCGACCATCGTACAATTGCACCTGACCGGAGCCATCAAGACCCGCGTACTCAAGCATCTTCACGATGTCGGTTTCCTTAGCGCCGTCGAACACAGGCGTTGCGAACGGTACACCAGAGGTCACGTTGCCTGCGATTTCCAGCTTGTCGCTGTCTTCCAGACCTTCCAACTCTTCCGGATCATAGACATCCGACAGACGCTGGTTGATCTCAGCCATCGCCCCTTCGCGACCCATCTTGTAGGCCCGAAGCGCGTCACCAATCTGGCGACCAATGCCCCGTGCAGCCCAACCAAGGTGGGTTTCAAGGATCTGACCGATGTTCATCCGCGATGGTACGCCCAACGGGTTGAGCACGATGTCAACCGGCGTGCCGTCCTCAAGGAATGGCATGTCTTCAGACGGGTTGATTTTGGAAATCACACCCTTGTTGCCGTGACGACCAGCCATTTTATCGCCGGGCTGGAGCTTGCGCTTCACCGCGACGTAGACTTTGACCATCTTCAGAACACCCGGCGGCAATTCGTCACCACGCTGGATTTTCTCGACCTTGTCTTCGAACCAGCGCTGGATCACGTCCACCTTGTCGTCGAACTCCTGACGCAGGTTTTCGAGAACCTTCATCGCTTCGTCGTTCTCAACAGCAATCTGACGCCACTGACCCGGGGTGAACTGACCGAGAATGCTCTCGTCAATCGCCACGCCTTTCTGGATCCCTTCTGGACCGTCTTGAACCATCTGCCCCATCAGGACATCTTTCAAACGGGAATAGAAGGACCGCTCGATAATCGCGCGTTCGTCATCACGGTCTTTTGCGAGCGTTTCGATTTCCTGACGTTCAATCGCCAGCGCACGTTCGTCCTTGTCCACACCACGGCGGGAGAAGACGCGAACGTCGACGATGGTACCAACGGCCCCCGGCGGCAGCTTCAGCGAGCTATCGCGCACGTCAGAGGCTTTTTCACCAAAGATCGCACGGAGGAGCTTCTCTTCCGGCGTCATTGGGCTCTCACCCTTTGGCGTCACTTTACCAATCAGGATATCGCCCGGCTGCACTTCCGCACCGACGTACACAATGCCAGCCTCATCGAGGTTGCGCAGCGCGTCTTCGCCAACGTTTGGAATGTCGCGGGTTATTTCTTCTGGGCCGAGCTTGGTATCTCGCGCCATCACTTCGTATTCATCGATGTGGATCGAGGTGAATACGTCGTCACGCACGATACGCTCGTTGATGAGGATGGAATCCTCGAAGTTGTAACCCTGCCACGGCATGAAGGCCACGAGCACGTTACGACCCAGCGCCAATTCGCCCAAGTGCGTCGATGGGCCATCCGCGATGATGTCACCCTTCTGCACCCGGTCGCCAACCTTCACCAGCGGACGCTGGATGATACAGGTGGACTGGTTCGAACGCTGGAACTTAGACAGGCGGTAGATTTCTACGCCGGTTTCAGATTCCGTCGCGAAGTCCATTTCACGAATAACGATACGACCCGCATCAACCTGATCAATCACGCCCGAGCGGCGCGCAATCACGGTTGCACCGGAATCGCGGGCAACCGTTGCTTCCATACCGGTGCCGACGAACGGTGCTTCTGCACGGATCAGCGGAACGGCCTGACGCATCATGTTCGAGCCCATCAGAGCGCGGTTAGCATCGTCATTTTGCAGGAACGGCACCAAGGATGCAGCAACCGATACCAGCTGCTTTGGCGAAACGTCGATCAGGTCCACGTCGGTCGGCAATGCCACGACGAATTCACCGTTCGACCGCGCCGTGACCAGATCTTCGGTCAGGAAGTTCTTGCCATCGATCGGCGCGTTTGCCTGTGCAACGGTGTAGCGCTGCTCTTCCATCGCAGAGAGGTACACGACCTCGTCCGTTACTTGGCCCTTCTCAACTTTCCGGTAAGGCGACTCAATGAAGCCGTACTGGTTAACGCGCGCGTAGGTCGCCAGCGAGTTGATCAGACCAATGTTCGGGCCTTCCGGCGTTTCAATTGGACAGATGCGGCCATAGTGCGTCGGGTGCACGTCACGCACTTCAAAGCCTGCACGCTCACGCGTCAGACCGCCCGGGCCAAGCGCTGAGAGGCGACGCTTGTGCGTGATCTCAGACAGCGGGTTGGTTTGGTCCATGAACTGTGACAGCTGGGACGAACCAAAGAACTCACGCACCGCAGCCGCAGCTGGCTTGGCGTTGATCACGTCTTGCGGCATGACCGTATCGATATCGACAGACGACATCCGCTCTTTGATCGCGCGCTCCATGCGGAGCAAACCAACGCGGTACTGGTTTTCCATCAATTCGCCCACGGAACGAACACGACGGTTGCCGAGGTTATCAATGTCATCGATATCGCCGCGGCCGTCTTTCATTTCAGACAGGTTGCGAACGATCTCAAGGATGTCTTCTTTTCGCAGAACACGCATGGTGTCTGCGGTCTTGAACAACTCCTGCTCACCTTCGCGAGCGGTAGCGGCCAGACGCATGTTCATCTTCACACGGCCAACGGCGGAAAGATCGAAGCGTTCGTCATCAAAGAACAAGCCCGAGAACAGCGCTTCGGCGGTTTCAAGGGTTGGTGGCTCGCCTGGGCGCATGACGCGGTAAATGTCGATCAGCGCTTCTTCGCGGGTTGCGTTCTTGTCAACCGCCAGCGTGTTGCGGATGTAAGCGCCCCGGTTCAGGTGGTCGATGTCCAAGGTGACAAGCGACGTAATGCCCTTATCCATCAGCTCTTCGAGCAGCGCTTCAGACAGCTCATCGCCCGCTTCGGCCCAAACAAGGCCCGTCTTCTTATCGAAGGCGTCCGCAGCGATGTAGCGACCGATCAGGTCTTCGCGGCTAACCAGCAACTGGGAAACCGTTTCCGCGAGCTTTTTCGCCTTGCGCGGCGTGATCTTGTCGCCTGCTTTCGCAACAACTTCGCCATCGTCGGCGTTGACCAAATCGTCAACCAGCTTCTTACCGGAGTACTGTGACGCATCGAACGCGGTGCGGAATTGACCGTCACCTGCCACGTCAAAGGTGATGCGGCCATAAGCCATCGCCAGAATTTCTTCGCGGCCCATGCCTGTCGCCTGGAACGGCGCGAGGGTCTTGCCCTCTTCCGCTGCCTTTTCACGCTCCAGCGCGGTGAAGGCAGAATCCAAAGCCATCAGCAACGTGGTTGCGGGCAATTTCCGGCGGCGGTCAATCCGCACATAAAGCAGGTCTTTGGCGTCAAATTCGAAATCGAGCCAAGAACCGCGGTACGGGATCACCCGCGCAGAGAACAGCAGCTTGCCCGAGGAGTGCGACTTGCCGCGATCGTGGTCAAAGAACACACCCGGTGAGCGGTGCATCTGAGATACAATCACGCGCTCCGTGCCGTTCACGATAAACGTACCGTGATCCGTCATCAGCGGCATGTCGCCCATGTAGACGTCTTGCTCTTTAATATCGCGGACAGAGCGAGAGCCGGTGTCTTCGTCAACGTCCCAAACAACCAAACGCAATGTCACCTTCAGCGGTGCCGCGTAGGTCAGGCCGCGAGACATACACTCGTCTTCGTCGTACTTCGGAGATTCCAGCTCATAGCGCACAAACTGCAGCTCGGAGCGATCAGAGAAGTCCTTGATCGGGAATACGGACTTGAACACATCCTCAAGACCGGACGTGCCCGTATCAGGCTTTTGCAGGAAACCATCATAGGAAGCGCGCTGCACTTCAATGAGGTTTGGCATTTGGACCGCTTCGCGAATACGGCCAAAGGATTTCCGGATGCGTTTCCGCTCGGTAAACGACTTACCCATAGATATAGGGCCCCCTTGTTTGGGTCATTTCTGCCAGCGGATATACACTCACAACAACGTGGATGGTCGGGGGCCGTCCCTGCGTTAAAGGGTACCAAAGCCACTTAAGTCCGGGGATGAAAAACCCCACACTTCCTGATTGAAGCAACAGCTTCTTGTTTTTTGTACTGAGTGTGCGCTGACAACCATCACTGTCAGCCTGCAGAAATACGCCGGTGTGACCAATTTCGCAAGACTTTGATGCGTTGCGAATTGTCAAGGCTGCTGTGTGCTGGAGCATGGGAATTCCCGCCCCTGTAGCGCGGGAAACAAACACCCCTATTTGCGCTTCGGCATGCCTTTTTTACCGGCGCGGCCGGAATGCGGCGATGAATCTGATCCACGCAGCGACTCACCCGACCCGCGATGGCTCGGTCGCTCTGCGCCATGACCCCGGCGGCCTTCGCCCATAAAGGGTGCGCGCGGCTTCATTGATGCCGCTGGTCCGCCCCGTGGACGGAACTTGCCACCTTGGAGATCAAAGCGTCCATGCACTCGGCCCTGCAAGCCATAGAGCCCCGGATCAGACTGACCACTCACGCCCGGCAACCGCACGGGATAGCCATCGACAAACAGCAGATCGTCCTGCTCACCGGGCAGTCCCGTCAGAAACAGCGAACCAACGCGGCTGGCGTCAAAGATTGCAAGCGGGCGAACACTGACAGCCCGCGCAAACATTTGGGGCGGCGAACGGTCGAGCAGCGGTCCCTGCACCGTCGCTCGGGTTCCAGCTTGCAGTCTTTGACCCTCCGACATCAAAACCGAGATACCAGCAACCGTGCCATCACTCGACACAGCGCCCGTGATGACCGCATCCCGCGTGCTCGTTGGCTGAATATTGGCGGCTTGAATATGGCCGCGGTGATCCCGCAGGCCGGTGACGACCACCCAATCACCAATCCCCAGCGCGCTGGAATCTGTCAGACTGGAGACAATGACCTTCTGCCCCAGAATGCTGAGCGCCCATCGTCCACGGCCTTGGCCCATGTGATCGATCGGCCCGACCAAAGCCAAACTCGCGTCAATTCGGCTCGCTTGCAGCGAACCATCTGCCGCTTCAAAGGCCTCGATTGCCACCGTTTGACCCAGCGTAAGGTCTGACTCGCCCGCTGGCTGTCCGTTCAGCGTGATGTGCGCCGCGGAAGGTATTTCGACCTTCACGTCGTTCACCCAAATGGATGAAAAGCCTTCGATAAGACCAAAGATCCCCGTCCCGCCAATGCCGGATTCAATCCCGGTGCCACCAATGCCGGCGTCGATACCCGTGCCGCCAATGCCAGACCCCGCCTGCCCCCAGCCAACGCTTGGAAGCGAGAGCGCAGAGCCGGCAAGAAGGGAAAGGGCGGTGCGTCGGGTTAGGCGATTTCGCCTCATGTGTCAGCCTCGTCCTGATAGAAGTAGACCCCAATACGAACCCGCTGCCCGCCAACATCCCCGGAACCGCCCGCCGACTGTCCCGTTTCTGGCGCTGATAAATCCACCATTTCTCTGAGCAAGTTCATGGCTGACACCGATAAAGCCTCCCGCATGACCGTCACTGTTTGGGGTGACAGATCCCCGTTGAACATGGCCCGCTCGAAGAAACGCTCTTCGGCAGGCGCTGAGATGTTGTGCACCGCCGCGCTCAAGTGGTCGCCTACGTTGGCCGAAAGAAACTCGATGCTTTCAGTCGAGTTCGACTCTGGCAAATAAGCGCCCGCTGCCAAACGGTAGGTGCCGTCTTGCAAATCTTCGACCAGACCGGCTGCAATAAGACCTTCCAGCACAGACTTTGCCCGCACCTCCGGACCAATCTCATCCACCAACTGCGCGAAACTCGGCCCATCGCTCCGCTTTGCCATGGGCAGCACCAGCGGGGCTCCCTCTTTGGAGAGGTATGAGCGGTTGGTGGACCATCGGGTCACGACGCGGGCCGACGGGCTGTCATTGGGCGTTCGCACGGTTTGCTCTGGGGCATCCTCGCGCTCTTTCATCCATCGTGAGATTTCCCGGCGGTGGATGCCGGTCGCGACGTGCAATGCGGATGTGGTGATCTTTGCACCCGTGCTCTCAAACTGCGTGAAAGCGGCTTCGAGCGTTGCGTCTCGCAAAGCCGTTTCCAACATCCCGTGCGACAACCCCATGCGAAGACCGCCATCAGCGAGTTCGTGCATCAGCCGACGGGCAGCAGCGAGATAAGCGATTTTTGGGTCTGTTTCAGTCATGGATCGATGTGTTGAAAACGGGTTGGGACACGTGAAGAAAGAAGATGCGCGACAGCGCGCCTTTTCTTAGACCACTTTTTTGCGCAAAAAGCTCACACTTTTTTCATTGACGTGCGCATTTTGCTCACGTATTGCTTTTCTCAGACACCGGATAGCCCACGGAGAACCTGAGCTTGGTTCTTCCCAAGGCGCCACCCCATCGACGATTTTAGGACATAAATAATGAAAACCCTCATTCTCTCCGCCGCCACCGCCTCCCTGCTCTCCCTTGCTGCGTTCACCACCGCGCAAGCCCGCGACTGCACCGGCTTTTCCAACCGTGCCAGCCTTTACACCTCGATTGGCCTGACGGACTCCGCGACGTTCTGGAGCGCGGTTGCCGCAGAGTGTGAAGCCAGCAACTGGGCTGAATTGGATCGCTCCGTGGTGCGTGAAAACATCAGCACCTACGCTGACACCACCGGCTACGAGCGGCCAGAACGCGAAACAGTTCAAGCCGCGGCAACGGCAGCAGGCGTAGAGCTGCCTGCGCGACGGAATGGCCAGAACAAAGGCCGTGGTAAGCGCAAAGGTCAGTAGCGCCGCAACGACCCGAGTCCGCCCGATGTCCCCCTCGCCAATGCCCCAAAATTGGCGACGAAGGACCATCGGCGTCAGGGCCATCAGACTGCCATCTGGTGGCCCGCCCTCGCTTCACGCCCGCCCGTCATGTTGACGATTTTGGCCGCATGGCGCCGGCGAGAAAGCTCATCAGCACGGCCAAGACGATTAAGACGCCAAACGCTGCGCGGATGGATGTCAGTTCAGCCAATCCACCGATAATAGGGGGGCCCAAAAGCATCCCCCCGTATCCGAAAGTCGCCACGCTGGCGATGGCTGTTCCAGCGGACATGCCCTGTTCCGACGCCGCGCGTGAAAAAGCCATTGGGACAATGGTTGCGTAGCCGACCCCCATCAGGGCAAATCCCAGCAAACTGAACCAGAACGTTCCACCAGCCACCGCCAACAAAGCACCCACCGCAGCAACAACTCCGCTGATCCGCGTCATGTTGACGGGTCCAATGGCCTGAATACAGCGATCGCCGAGCAGCCGCGTGATGACCATCATGACGGAGTAGGCTGTGAACCCCAGCGCGGCTTTGGCTTCTGTGACATTGGTGACTTCGATCATGAAGGTTGAACTCCAATCCACCATGCCGCCTTCGCCCACGGTCGTACAAAACGCCACCACACCAACCAGCAGCAACATGCCCTTTGGCAGCGATACCAGCGGAGTACCCTCCCCACGACTTCCAGAAGACGTTTCCGACTGCCACGAGATGGCGCTGAACGGCAGACAAACGGCGGAGAAAAGAGCGGCAGCGAGAAGGAAATGGACCGACGTTTCCAGGTCAATTTGCCCCGCAAAGAAACCGCTCAGCGCGCCTAACCCGGTCCCAACAGACCATAAGGCATGGAAGGACGACATGATCGGTCGCCTCGCCGCCTTTTCCACTTCTGTCGCCCACGAGTTCATGGTGACATCCATCGCACCGTGGGTCGCGCCAAAGAAGAACATCGCCACCCCAAGTGCCAGCACTGACACAGGGACGACGGCAATACACACCAATGAAGCCGCGTAGAGAACGGCCAAGATTCGAGTCAGCAGGACAGCCCCAAAGCGGTCAGCGAGACGACCCGCAATGGGAAAACTCAACAGCGCTCCCACTGCCATAACCAGCAGCAGCAGCCCAAACTGGCTCTTATCAAGCCCTTGGGCGTCGCGGATGGTTGGGATGCGGGATGCCCAGATGCCGAGCAAGGCGCCGTTGAGCAGGAACATGGCAGAAACGGCTCGCCAAGGAGTCAGAATAGCAGGCACGAACAGGGCACTCCTCAACAGGTTTGACTCTCAACCTACCGAGACTTTCACCCTTTACCAGCATGGGTTTGGCCAATACCGCACAAAGCCCAAAGAAAAAGGGGCGCGACGCCCTTGGCATCACACCCCTTTTCATAATTTTCCACTGAGAACAGTGGCGCGTCTTACTTGAGTTCGACTTCTGCGCCAGCGTCTTCGAGCTTCTTCTTGAGTTCTTCAGCTTCGTCCTTGGACGCGCCTTCTTTAACAGGCTTCGGAGCACCTTCAACAAGATCCTTCGCTTCCTTCAGGCCCAGGCCTGTGATCGCGCGAACTTCCTTAATGACGTTGATTTTCTTCTCGCCCGCGGACTTGAGGATCACGTCAAATTCGGTCTGTTCTTCAGCAGCAGCACCGCCAGCGTCAGCGCCAGGTGCCATCATCATCATGCCACCAGCAGGAGCAGCAGCGGATACGCCCCACTCTTCTTCAAGCTTGGTTGCGAGTTCAGCAGCTTCCAGAACGGTGAGCTTGCCCAGTTCGGCTACGAGAGCGTCGAGATCAGCCATTTTTTAATTCCTATCTAAAGAGATATAACAGAGTTGAGTTCAGTGTGAGGGTCGCCGGACTAGGCGTCTTCCTTCGCACCGTAAGCGGAGAACACGCGAGCCAGCTTCGCAGCTGGAGCGTCCACAACGCCAACGATTTTGGATGCAGGTGCATTCAGCAGACCGATGAGCTGAGCGCGGAGCTGATCGAGAGACGGCAGCTTGGCCAGCTTATCGATTTCAGCAGCGGACAGCACTTTGCCGTCCATCGCACCACCGAGGATTTCGATCTTATCGACTTCCTTGGCAAACTCAGACAGCGCCTTTGCTGGACCAACGGGATCATCGGAGTACGAGATCGACGTTGGGCCTGTCAGCATGTCACGAATATCGTCAAACTCGCCGCCTTCAGCAGCGATTTTTACCAGACGGTTTTTCACAACACGGTGCTTTGCACCCGCTTCACGCATCCGCGCGCGCAGGTTCTGAGCTTCGGTAACGGTCATACCGGACTGGCGAGATACCAGCACGATTGCACTTTCTTCGAAGGCCGACTTGAGTTCGGCAACGAGGGCTTCCTTTTCAGAACGATCCAAGGGAACGCCTCCTTCATTGTTGAGCCGACATGCACGCAAGCGCGCAGGCCAACCGGTTCGTGGTTACGACTGAACAACAAGTTTTCGGAGAAAAACGGCTCACCAACTCTTAGGGCGTCTGAAACGCTGAGGCGGTGCGGCAGTGTTCTTACTCGTCTGCGCGGGCGGTGATTAAGAGCCAAGAAGACTCGCCTGCGGTCTTGGACAGTCGAGGGTGGGTATAAGGCCAAGCCCGGGAGACTCAACCGCAAAGTCTCTTATGCGCCTGCATGGCAGGGTGCGCAGGTCCGAAGACCTGCGCCACGACAAACGCTAAGCAAACACCCGCGCGAAAATCGTATCGACGTGCTTGAAGTGATAATCGAGGTTGAAGAAACCGCGCACAGCCTCTTCACCCAGCGCATCCACTACCTGCTTGTCTTCAAGCAGACGGTCGAGCAATTGCCCGCCGTTGTGCCAGGTCTCCATCGCGTTTACCTGAACGATCCGGTAGGCGTCTTCACGGCTCACGCCCGCTTGGGTCAAGGCCAGCAAGATCCGCTGGCTGTGCACCAAACCGCCCATACCGTCGAGGTTGGCCATCATCCGTTCGGGGTAAACGACCAGCTTTTCAATCACCCCGGCCAAGCGGTGCAGAGCGAAATCAAGGGTGATGCTGACATCCGGCGCAATCATGCGTTCGACCGATGAATGGGAGATGTCCCGCTCGTGCCACAGCGCGACGTTTTCCATCGCTGGCAGCGCCTGAGCCCGCACGAAACGCGCGAGGCCGGTCAGGTTTTCCGTCAAAACCGGATTGCGCTTGTGCGGCATCGCAGAAGAGCCCTTTTGCCCTTTGGAGAAGAACTCCTCAGCTTCGCGGACTTCTGAACGCTGCAAGTGACGGATTTCAACCGAGATGTTCTCAATCGCGGACGCCATGAGCGCACAGGCGTTAAAGAAGTTGGCGTGCCGATCGCGGGGAATGACCTGTGTGGAGTGCGGCTCAACAGTCAAACCCAACTCTTTGGCCACGTGCGTCTCAACCGCAGGGTCGATGTTGGCAAAGGTGCCAACCGCGCCGGAAATCGCGCAGGTGGAGACATCGTCGATGGCGTCCGACAGGCGGTTGTGACAGCGCTGAACCATCGCGTAGAAGCCTGCGAGCTTGAGGCCAAAGGTGGTTGGCTCAGCGTGGATCGCATGAGAGCGGCCGATGGTTGGCACGTCTTTGAGCTCGTGCGCGCGGTCTTTCAGTGCTGCGAGCAAGCGCGAAGAACCCGCGAGCAACAGCTCCCCCGCTTCTTTCAGCTGAACGGCCAGCGTGGTGTCGAGCACGTCTGAAGAGGTCATGCCCTGGTGCACAAAACGGCTTTCTTCGCCGACCAAATCAGCAAGGTAGGTCAGGAAAGCAATAACATCGTGCTTCACTTCCGCTTCGATCGCGTCGATCGCTGGAACGTCGATATCACGCGCTTCCATCTGCGCGCGGACTTTCCAAATGGCTGCAGCAGCGCTTTGGGGAACGACGCCAAGGTCGGCTTGGGCTTGGGTGGCGTGGGCTTCGATCAGGTACCAGATGCGGAACTTGTTCGCGGGCTCCCAGATGGAAACCATATCGGGACGGGAATAACGGGGGATCATGGTGGTGGTGGCCTCAGTCCGAAGGAAAACTTAGATCAATCCCCTGCTCTTTAGCGAGACATGCCCAGATTTACCAATGACCAGATGATCATGCACCTTCACGCCCAACGGTTGGCCCGCCTCGATCACGCGGTTGGTGATTTCGATATCTGCGCGCGATGGCGTGGGATCGCCGGAGGGGTGATTGTGCAGCATGATCATGTTCGACGCCCCAAGCTCCAACGCGCGGCGCAGCACTTCACGGACGTAAACCGGCGCCTGATCCACAGTGCCGACGCCTTGCCGCTCATGCTTGAGCAAACGGTTTTTGGTATCGAGAAACAGCACATGAAACTCCTCGATTTTGGCGTGACTGATGTGGATGCGGCAATATTCGAGCAAAGAGTCAAAAGAGGACAGCAACGGCTTGTCGGCAATCTGCGTCGCGGCCAACCGTCGAGCGGCCTCTCGCACCACGGCAATCGCTGCAATCGCGGCCTCCCCCACACCATCGACCACGCGCAGCTCATCGACAGAGGCGGAAAGCACGTCACCCAGCGTTCCAAAATGCCGGATCAGGGATTTGGCGAGGGGCTTTGTGTCACCACGGGGACGCGCAGCAAACAGCATGACCTCCAGAACTTCATAATCCGCCATAGCGTCTGGCCCGCCATCAATCAGGCGCGCGCGAAGCCGTTGACGATGCCCCAGAGCATCGGGCGGCGGAGAGATGGGTTCGTTCAGGGACATAGGCACCAAGGTAAAAAAGCGAATATCTACCTATAGTGCAATTTCATGTTTTGATTGCAATCTTATTCAACCCACAGGGGAAGACTACAAATACGGTGGCTGCTCGAACCCACGAGGCGAGCTGGTGAAAATCTCGAAGCCATCAGCAGTCACGCCCACGGAATGCTCGAACTGTGCCGAAGACTTGCGATCGCGCGTTCGGGCGGTCCAGCCGTCTTCTTCGTCGATATCGACTTTGTACGTGCCGACGTTCAGCATCGGCTCGATGGTGAACAGCATCCCCGGCACCAATTCAACGCCCTTACCGGGCTTGCCGAAGTGGAAAATATTGGGAGACATGTGGAACTGCTCGCCTAGTCCATGTCCGACAAACTGGCGGACAATCGAAAAGCCAGCCTTTTCCCCGTGCTTCTGAATCGCCGCACCAACATCACCCAGCGTTGCCCCCGGCTTGACGGCATGAATGCCCTTCCACAGACACTCATAGGTGACCCGGATCAGCTTCTCCCGCGTTGGAAAGCTGGAGCCACCGACGACGTACATGCGAGAGGTATCGCCATGCCAGCCATCAACGATCACGGTGACATCGATATTCAAGATGTCCTTGTCTTCGAGCGTGGTGCTGTCTGAGGGAATGCCGTGACACACGACTTCGTTGAGCGAGATACAAGATGCATGCTGATAACCGCGATAGCCGATGGTCGCGCTCACGGCCCCGGCGCCTTCGACAAAATCCTGAATGCGCTTGTCGAGCGCAGCGGTAGAAACGCCCTCGACCACGAATTCGGTAATCATGTCCAAGGCCTCAGCCGCCAAGCGCCCAGCAGCGCGCATGCCTTCGAAATCGTCGGCGGTGTGCAGCGTGATCGGTCCGGCGCTATCCGGATGGTTGTAGAGCTGGCGTTGAGCAGGCAGCATGGGCTTGGTCTAGTCCTTGATGGGAATCGAATGCGATAGTTTTATTTCCTGTGGGGAGACATGACACCCATAGGCTAATGCTTCCACCCCTGCGTTTCGCGCACGGCTGAAAGCCTCAGCATAGCCGGGATCAATGTCACCAGCCACGCTGAAGGCATCGCAGTCCGAACGCTGAATGCAGAAGACCATCACGGCGCGATGCCCCTGACGCACCATTTCTGACAGTTCATCCAGGTGCTTTGCGCCGCGCGTGGTGACTGAATCCGGAAATTCAGCCAAGCGCCCATCACGCCGCAAATGGCAATTCTTGACCTCCACGTACGTCGCCGGCTGGCTTTCGTATTCGAGCAGCAGATCAATCCGGCTGTTGGTGCCGTACTTTACTTCCCGGCGGAGTGCGCTGTAGCCCTGCAATTCAGCGATTATTCCGCTGACAATTCCCTCTTCGACAAGGGCATTTGGCCGCCCGGTATTGATGCCGACCCACCCGCCATCATCCTCGATCATCTCCCAGCGATAATCATATTTCCGCGTCGGCGAAGGCGCGTGCACCAAGACTGTCCGGCTCTCAGGCGTCGTGAGCCCCAGCATGGCCCCCGTATTAGGGCACGATGCCGTCACCACGGAGCCGTCAGCCAACCGATGGTCAGACAGGAAGCGTTTATAGCGTTTAACCAGTGTTGCGCTGACCATTTGGGCCTGTTCCAGTAACATTGATTACTCCATCCTTTGCTCATGCATGGCGCATGCGTTTCTGTGAGCGTTGCTCGGCTTCATAAAACATTCATAAATGTCGCAATCGAAACATAGACCGACGACGAGGACCACCACCATGGCCCCACGCCCCATCCGCAAGCTGCTTGTCGCCAATCGTTCCGAAATTGCCATCCGCGTTTTTCGTGGCGCTACAGAATTGGGCATTCAGACCGTAGCTGTCTACGCCCATGAAGATCGCTTTGCTCTGCACCGTTTCAAAGCCGATGAAGCCTATGAAATTGGCGTTGGCATGGAGCCGATTGCTGCTTACCTTTCTGTCGACGAAATCATCCGCGTTGCCAAGCTTTCAGGCGCCGATGCCATTCACCCCGGTTACGGCTTTTTGTCTGAATCCCCAGAGCTCGCCGCCGCGGCGGAAGAAGCCGGGATCATCTTTGTTGGCCCAAAGACGCAAACGCTGATCGATCTGGGTGACAAAGTCGCCTCTCGGAAACTCGCCGAGGCCGCCGATGTCCCAACAGTCCCCGCAACCGATGCCCTGCCCGACGGCGATGATGCCGCCAATGCAGCGGGCCAGCGGGTTGGCCTGCCGGTCATGGTTAAGGCCAGCTGGGGCGGCGGCGGTCGTGGGATGCGCCGGGTTTATGATGCTGACAAACTCGCCGACGAAGTGGGCGCAGCCAAGCGCGAAGCTGCCGCTGCATTTGGCAAGGACGACGTTTACCTCGAAAAACTGATCGAGCGCGCGCGCCACGTAGAGATTCAGGTCTTTGGCGACACGCACGGCAACGTCACCCATCTGTTCGAGCGCGATTGCTCGGTTCAGCGCCGAAATCAAAAGGTCGTTGAAATGGCGCCCGCCACTTGGTTGGATGAAGAAACGCGCCAGGGCATGTGCCAGGCTGCGGTTCGACTGGCCAAGGAATCCGGTTATCAGAACGCGGGTACGGTCGAATTCCTCTACGACGTGAACGACGGCGCGTTTTACTTCATCGAGGTCAACCCGCGCATTCAGGTGGAGCACACCGTTACCGAAGAAGTCACGTCCGTGGACATCGTCAAAGCGCAGCTGCTGATTGCTGGTGGCGCAACGCTCGAAGAAGCCGGCATTCCAGCGGAAGAGGAAGCGCGGCGCCCTCGCGGGGTTGCGATCCAGTGTCGGGTGACCACCGAAGACCCAGAGAACTCCTTTGTCCCGGACTACGGCAAGATTGTCGCTTACCGCTCACCGGCTGGTTTCGGCGTGCGTTTGGATGGCGGCACCGCCTTTGCCGGAGCCGTGGTGACACCGCACTATGATTCGCTGCTGGCGAAAGTCACCGTCACCGCACCGGATCGAGACCAAGGCATTGCGCGCATGAGCCGGGCGTTGGCGGAATTCCGTATTCGCGGGATCAAGACCAACCTGCCTTTCTTGCAGCGCGTGGTCCGTCACGACGACTTCCGCACCGGTGTGCTCACCACGCGATTCATCGACGACACGCCCGAGCTGTTCCACTTTCCAACCCGCCGAGACCGCGCGTCTAAGCTGCTGCGTTTCCTCAGCGAAGTTGTCGTCAATGGGAACCCGGAAATGGAAGGCCGCCCAGCCGTCGCACGCGCGCCGCTGCAGCGTCTGCCCCTGGTCGATGCTGATGTTCAAAACCGCGAAACGGCTAAGATGGTCTTTGACCGCGATGGCGCGAGCGGTTTGGTGGATTGGATCAAGCAGCAAGACCGCTTGCTGGTCACCGATACGACCTTCCGCGACGCGCACCAGTCTTTGCTGGCGACACGCATGCGAACCGCCGATTTGGTCGCGCCAATGACGGCCTATGAAAACGGCCTGCGCGGCCTGTTCAGCCTCGAAGTTTGGGGTGGGGCGACTTTTGACGTGGCGTACCGCTTCCTCAAAGAAGACCCGTGGAAGCGCCTTGCGCAGATGCGTCAGGCGGCCCCAAGCCACCTGTTCCAAATGCTGCTGCGCGGCTCCAACGCTGTCGGCTATACCAACTACCCCGATAACGTGGTCAAAGACTTCGTGACCCGCGCCTATGATGGCGGCCAAGGTGTCGATGTATTCCGCGTGTTTGATAGCCTGAACTGGGTTGAAAACATGCGCGTCGCGATTGATGCCGTGATCGACGCCGGTGCGATTTGTGAAGCAACCATCTGTTACTCCGGCGACGTGCTCAGCCCGTCCGAAGACAAATACACGCTCGGTTACTATGTCGATATGGCCAAGCAGTTCGAAGCCGCTGGCGCTCATACGCTGGCGATCAAAGACATGGCTGGCGTCGCCCGCCCGGCTGCGGTCGCCAAGCTGGTGCAAACGCTGAAAGGCGAAGTGGGCCTGCCGATCCATTTCCACACCCATGACACCTCTGGCGGTCAAGTCGCAGCTGTGCTCGCAGCCAGCGATGCGGGTGTCGATATCATCGACGCGGCCATGGACCCCTTGTCTGGCCTGACCTCCCAACCCAACCTTGGCACCATCGTCGAATCGCTGCGTGGCTTGGATCGTGACACCCAGCTTCCCCGCGATACACTCGACAAAATCAGCCACTACTGGGAAGGCGCACGCCGTCACTATGCGGCTTTCGAAGCGGATATGCGCGCTGGCTCGTCCGACGTGTTCGAACACGCCATGCCCGGCGGGCAATACACCAACCTGCGCCAGCAAGCGCGCAGTCTGGGGATTGAGCACCGCTGGCCCGACGTTGTGAAGCGTTATGCTGAAGTCAATCAACTGTTTGGTAACATCGTCAAGGTCACGCCCTCGTCCAAAGTCGTTGGCGATATGGCGCTGTTCATGGTCTCCCACAACCTGACCCCAGAAGACGTGATTGATCCGGAAAAGGAAGTCGCTTTCCCAGATTCGGTCGTCTCTTTCTTCCGTGGTGATTTGGGCCAGCCGGTGGGCGGCTTCCCTGAGAAGCTGCAAGCCAAAGTGCTGCGCGGCGAGGCACCCTTGTCCGAGCGCCCTGGCGCATCCTTGCCACCGGTTGATTTTGGCAAGATCCGCAAGGAACTGGCCGAAACCTTTGGCCGGGCCGCAGAAGACGTCAGCGACAAGGACATTGCCGCCTACGTTTTATACCCCAAAGTCTTCCTCGACTTCGCCAGCCACCGCCGCGACTTCGGCGACACGTCGCTGCTGTCCACCCCTGTATTCTTCTACGGCCCAGAAGTCGGCGAAGAGCTTTCTGTCGAAATCGATGCGGGTAAGCGGTTGATCATTCGCTTGCTCGCCGTATCCGACCCCGACGCCAAAGGCCGCCGGACGGTGTTCTTTGAGCTGAACGGTCAGCCTCGGAACGTGGTGGTTCAAGACGTTCATGCCGCCGCTGACAGCACCGCGCGCCCCGTTGCAACCGGTGCACCGGGCGAAGTCGCCGCGCCGATGCCGGGCGCGATCGTGACGGTTAACTTCAAAGTTGGCGACGAAGTGCAAAAGGGCGACGTCCTGCTTTCGCTTGAAGCCATGAAGATGGAAACCAGCGTTTATGCCGATCAAGACGGCAAGGTGGAAGAAGTCTTTATCAAAGCAGGCGACCAAGTGGACGCCAAAGACCTGTTGCTGAAGTTCGAAGCATAGTCCATCCCCCGGCCAGCAGCATCGCTCTGGCCGGGGATATTTCGTTGGGCTGGCTTCACACAAGGCACGCATGACTTTGCATTGCGGCAGATTCCGGCTAAAAAGCGCGGGAATTTGGCGAGATCATCGTCCGGGGTTCACGCCGCCCCAATCACAGCTGTAGAGCACGTCTGAATGGACCAACTCCGCATAGCGGTGGCGCAAATTAACCCGGTAGCCGGGGATATTTTGCGCAATCTCGATCTCCACATCGCTGCCTATGAAGAAGCCGCTGAAAACGCCGACTTGGTTGTTTTTTCGGAAGCCTCGCTGACGGGCTACCCGATTGGCGATCTCGCCTTGCACGAGCAGTTCCTGATGGACTGCATGGCGGCAAACGACAAGCTGGTTGAACGCACCAAAGGCGAAGGCCGTCCCGGGATTTTGTTTGGCAGCATCGTAGTTGATGAAACGGTCGACCCGGCTTTCTACGCCTATGCCTCAAAGCACCGCCGGATGAAGGGTAAGACCTTTAACGCAGCGATCATGGCTGAAAACGGCGAAGTGATTGGCAAGCGCTACAAGCGCTCCCTGCCAACCTTTGGCCCGTTTGACGAAGCACGATGGTTCGAACCCGGTCCCTTGCAGGGTCCAGTGATGTTTCGCGGTGCTAAAATCGGCCTGCAAATCTGCGACGATGCATGGCGCGAAGATGGTCCCGAAACGCTGGAAGAAACCGGCGCGGACATGATGATTGCTCTCAATGGCTCAGGCTACACCGCCGACATCATGGACCAGCGCCTTGCGGCCATGAGTCGGCTGAGTCACATTCACGGCTATCCCATCATTTACACCAACCTTGTGGGTGGACAGGACGGGATGGTGTTCGACGGCGGGGGCTTCTGCATCAATCCCGGCGGCGATTTTGCCGGTTGCTTTCCGCTGGCCGAAACTGGGGTTTTCAACACGCGCTGGATGCGGGTTGAAGGCAAGTGGCGCTGCGTGTCTGCGCCCAAGGATGAGTTGGAAGCAAGCTGGGACGCCGTTGCCAAAGTCATTCGGCTCGGCGTAGCAGATTTCGCCAGCAAGAACCGCCTGTCGGTCGAAGTCGCTGACGTCGCGCACCCGGCGACAGAGATGCTCAAAGCCTTAGTTCCAACCGTTGATTGGAAAGCGGGCAATACGCTAACGCTCCTGCCGTGGTCGAAAACAGATCTTGCCTTGGGCGAGTTCGAGAATCGGCACGGCATTGATGGCCCGCGCATGGCGCCCTTTGGTGACGTTTACAGCTCTGATTTATCGTCACTGGCCGAAGCGATGGGGGAAGACGCCCCGCCCGTGGGCAACACCGAGACCGATCGGCAGCTTCAAGCGCTGATCGAGGACGAATTATGCCTGAACAGCCTAGAAGACGAAGGCTTTCGCGTGGAAGCCTGCATTGACCTGTGGAAGCGGATTTCGCTATCGGAGTACAAACGCCGGGTTGCCCCCGTTGTTCTTCGCTTGAGCCAGCGTGCGCTGGTGGGTGATCGTGCCTACCCCCTGACCAACCGCTACCGGCTCCCATCTGACCTTTAGGATTACTCCCTTGACCCCTCGCGTTCGTTTTGCCCCCTCCCCGACCGGCTGGCTCCACCTTGGAAACATCCGCACCGCTGTGATCAACTGGATGCACGCACAGCAAGTGGGCGGCGAATTCCTGCTGCGGATTGACGACACCGATCCTGAAAGCAGCACCGAAGAATTCCGCTTGGGCATCGAGGAAGACATGACGTGGTTGGGCTTGGCGTGGGACAGCTACGCCAAGCAGTCCGAGCGTTTCCCCGAATATGACAAAGCGCGCGATGGTTTGATTGCAAGCGGTCGCCTCTATCCCTGCTACGAGACCGGCCCAGAGCTGGAGTTGATGCGCAAAACCGCGCAAATTCAGGGCAAGCCGTTCATTTACAACCGGACGGCCTATCCTTTGTCAGCCGACGACGAAGCCAAGTTCAAAGCCGAAGGCCGCGACGCGCACTGGCGCTTCGCGCTCACGCCTGGCGAAATCAAATGGGATGATCTCGCACGCGGCGAAACCAGCTTCATGGCAGAAAATCTGTCTGATCCGGTGCTGATCCGGGGCGATGGATCTTACCTCTACACGCTGTGTTCAGTGTTGGACGACATCGACCTTGGGATGACCGACATCATCCGTGGCGAAGATCACACCTCCAACACCGCAGCGCAAATCCAGTTGTTCCAAGCCTTGGCCGATCAGGCCGGGCTCAGCGACTTCCAGATGCCTCGATTTGCACACATGCCGCTGGTCAGCGGCGCTGATGGCGCAAAACTATCCAAGTCCAACGGCGCGCTGTCCATTCGCGAGTTACGCGAACATGGCGGGCTGGAGCCACTGACGATCGTCGCCTTTCTCAGCCGCTTGGGGACTCCTGACGGTCCGCAGCCTGTCTCGGATATTACCGAACTGGCGTCATCCTTTAAAATCGAACGGTTTGGCCGCTCCGGCCCGCGCATGGATCCCGAAGAACTGGGGCCATTGAACAGTAAAATCGTCCGCCAGCTGCCTTTTGAGTCCGTCACTGATCGCTTTGAAGGCATGACACAGGCACAGTGGGCCGCCATTCAGCCGAACCTCGAAAAGCTCAGCGACGTCAC
>Ga0115563_1000428_pt1 | contig 33766 bp, 27 predicted proteins | sample COGITO_mtgs_1105_2_FD_87198 | JGI IMG/M metagenome (GOLD analysis project Ga0115563, IMG submission 87198) | Pelagic marine microbial communities from North Sea - COGITO_mtgs_110519 | ecosystem: Environmental > Aquatic > Marine > Epipelagic | place: Germany:Helgoland, sampling site Kabeltonne...
CTGCAACAGAAACATCTATTTGGTCTGTTCCGTAATTAGAAACTGTGATTGGAATAGAAACATTAAATGTAGCATCGGTTTCAGTTTGAGAACTTGTTGCAGCATCAAAACCAATTGTTGGGTTAGATGATGCAGTACCCTCAACTAAGATATCATCAAGTCTATGATATTCTGATCCAGCTCCATTATTCATTGTAACTCTAATTTCTAATGTACTACCTGATAAACCCGTTTGTGAAACAGTAGCACTTGTGAAGTCGTCATTTAAAATACCATTTGTGCCTGCAGGCGTCCAAGTTCCTCCATCTATTCTATATTCTGTATTGAAAATATCACTGGATTCCATACCGCCAGCTTCAACAGCAGATAAACTCAATGAAACATTACTAAATCCAGAAATATTAATTGATTTAGATTGCCATATTGCATTACCATCTATATCTCTAGCTTCAAATATTTCATTGGTAACCTTAAACCAATCTGAATTTGCAGTTAATGTTGCCGAAGAAATATCTATGGTCCAATCTACACCAGATAAATCAGTAGTAGGTGTCGGACCTACTGCTCCTTTGTCATTTTGCCCTGTAAAATCTTCGGAGTAAATGGTGGATTGTGCATTAGAATTAATCGTAAATATTGTGAATAAAAATAATGTCACAATTTTTAAAAAGTTTTTTTGTTTCATAGGGGGAGGGTTTGGGTTAATGAAGTAAATTGATATCTAGTTAGGTCATAATATTGTTTGGATAGTTATCTGTATAAATATTAAGGACATCGCTGATTTTTTTTAAAAGATACTATGTAAAAGTAAGCAAAATGATGATTCTTGGCAATAGAAACTTAACATATATTTAGCTGCTTAGTTCTTTTGCCAAAAGAAAGGAGTAAAAAGTATAAGTACGGTAAAGAGTTCTAAACGTCCAATCAACATTAAAAAAGCACAGAACCATTTGGCTCCAGCAGATAAATGCGCAAAATTATCTACAGGACTTACAGACCCAATTGCCGGACCAATATTTCCTAAAGATGATGCAGCAGCTCCCAAAGCAGATGTAAAATCTAAGCCTAAAAAAGTGAGTATTACCGAAGAAATCATAAAAATAAGCATGTAGATAACAAAGAAAGAAAGAATGTTAAATACAATGTTCTGACTGACGGCTTTTTCGTTATAGCGAACAGGAATAATGGCACTAGGATGTAGGGTTTTTTTAAATTCTAAAAAACTATTTTTTAGCATAACAATATGTCTTACAATCTTAATACCCCCACTAGTAGACCCTGCAGAGCCTCCAACAAAGAATAAGGCAAAGAAAATACCTGTAGCAAAATAACTCCACATAGTAAAATCTGCTGTCACAAAACCAGTAGTAGTGATTATAGATGTAACTTGAAAAAGGGCATGTCTGATAGCGCTTTCTGTAGCTCCAAAAACTGCTGGATGAGCTATGGTTGTTTGTAAATTTTGGTCTTGAAAAAATAAAATAATTACAGTAACAATAGTTGTAATTCCTAAAATACCAAAAAAGTAATATCTAAATTCTTCGCTTTGTATAACCTTTCTAACCTTTCCTTTCAAAGCAAAATAGGTAAGAAAAAAGTTTGTACCTGCTACAAACATAAAAAAGATGATAATATATTGTACCATAGGCATGGCATTCCAATAAGATAAACTAGCATTTTTAGTTGAGAATCCTCCTGTACTTACCGTCGCCATAGCATGGTTTATAGCATCAAACCAAGTCATGCCAGCTACCTTAAGCAACAGAAACTCTGTAAAAGTTAACGCCACATAGATCAACCAAAGACGTTTTGCAGTGTCTGTAATTCTTGGATGTAACTTGTCCGCTGATGGCCCCGGAGCTTCTGCCATAAATAACTGCATTCCGCCAATACCTAGCAGCGGAAGAATAGCAATGGTAAGTACAATAATCCCCATACCACCAATCCAATGGGTGGCACTTCTCCAAAATAAAATTCCTTTTGGCATGGACTCTATATCAGTTAAAATAGAAGAACCTGTAGTAGAATATCCAGACAACGTTTCAAAAAAAGCATCTGTTATAGTTGGAATTGCTCCAGTAAATAAATAAGGAAGCATTCCTGTAAAAGATAAGGTAAGCCACCCTAAGGTAACAATAAGGTAGCCTTCTTTTTTATGAATGTTAGTTGTGGTTGGTTTGTTGAAAAAGTAGAGTAATAATCCTAAAAAGACGGTAATTATTCCTGCATTTAAGATCCCCATTTGCGCCTCTTCTTTATGGTATATGCTAAAAGGAACAGCAATAAACATAAATACTCCGTTAAGAACTGCGGTAAGTCCTAAAAAACGATAGATTATTTTAAGATTGAGACTACCCATGTTTATCTGAATAAGTCTTCAACAATATGAATGGCTTCAGGTAAACAGAAAACAATAGCTTTATCACCGCTTTCTATTTGAAAGTCTCCATAAGACATCAAAGCTTTTCCATCTCTGATGATACCACCAAATACTGCTTCTCTGGGGAATTTTAATTCTTTGATACGTTTTTTTGTGACTTTAGCTTTTGGTAGCACTTCAAATTCAAAGACCTCAGCATCTATATTATGAAGGTTTGCTAGGGCAAGAATTTCTCCTTTTCTAATATGTCTAAAAATACTACTAGCAGCAATTAATTTTTTATTGATAAGTGTATTAATTCCAATTGTTTGGGAAATATTGATATAGTCCATATTTTCTACCAAAGCAATTGTTTTTTTAACACCCTTAGATTTTGCTACTAAACAAGACATAATATTTGTTTCAGAATCTCCTGTTACGGCCACAAAAGCATCCATCTCTCTTATATTTTCTTCTTCTAATAGTTCAATATCTCTACCATCACCATTAATTATAAGCGTCTCATCTAATTCTTCTGCTAGCAGTAATGATTTTTCACGCTGTTTTTCTATCAACGTAACTTTAAAATTTTCTTTGCAAAGATTTCTTGCAGTTTTAGAACCAATAGAACTTCCACCGAGAATCATTACATTTTTTATGTTTAAATGTTCTTTTCCAACAATAGGATACAAGCTGTCGATACTATAATGCGGTACTGAGAAATAAACTTGATCTCCCAATTTATAAACTGAATCTCCTCTGGGTATAATAGTTTGTGTAACACCTTCTCTTTTAATGGCAATGGTAATAAAATCTACATTTGAAAACTTTTGTCTAGCTTCTTTTACACTTGTGTTTAGAAGTGGTGATTTATAATCTAAAGTAGTACCCATCACGTTAAACAAGCCATTTTCAAATGTAACGGTATCGTTAAATGATGATTGGTTTAATAGCATTTTAATTTCATCAGCTGCTAATTCTTCTGGTGAAATCATATAATCTAAGCCAAATTTCTTAAAATCTATAAGATCATTTTTAAGAAACTCAGGATTGTCTATTCTGGCAATAGTCTTCTTGGCGCCCAAAGACTTCCCAATCACAGAAATAGTGAAATTAGTATTTTGAGATTCTGTTACGGCTAATAATATATCTGTAGATTCTATACCAATTTCTTTAAGTAATTTTATTGATGTGGCATCACCTTTTTTAGTGATTACATCAAGGTGATTGTTGATGTAGTTTAGCTTTTCTCCATCAAAATCTATTACATACGTATCTTGCGACTCGTAGGATAATAACTTTGCTAAATGAAACCCAACGTCTCCAGCACCTGCTATAATAATTTTCATAGATCGTAAGAAATAACACACAAATATATAAAACTTAGCGATGTGTCTTATAATAATAATGCTTGTTGTTGATTTTATGCTTGTTTTGTATATTTATAGAAAAGTTGCTTTATGAAAAAATTAACCATTAAATCTTGGGCATTAGATGACAGGCCAAGAGAAAAATTAGTTGCAAAAGGTTCGTCTTCTCTCAGTGTTGCAGAACTTATTGCTATTCTAATCAGTTCTGGGAATAGACAAGAAAGTGCTGTAGATCTTTCAAAAAGGATTCTAAAATCTGTACATAATAATATTCATGAGTTAGCAAAGCTTCCTTTGGTGAAATTAACAGCCTTCAAAGGAATAGGACAAGCAAAAGCCATTGCCATAATTACGGCTTTAGAGTTAGGTAAAAGAAGACAATTAGAAACATTTATAGAATACCCAAAAATTAGTAGTAGTAAACATGTTTTTTCTATGATGCAACCTTTAGTAGGAACTTTGCCACACGAAGAGTTTTGGGTACTATATTTAAATAATTCTAATAAAGTACTCTCAAAGTTCCAGATAAGTAAAGGAGGTATTACTGCTACATTAGTAGATGTAAGACTTTTGTTTAAAAAAGCTATAGAAATTGGAGCAGTTGCCATTATTATCTGCCATAATCATCCATCTGGGAAAATAAATCCGAGTACAGAAGATAAAAACCTTACAAAAAAAATTAAATTAGGAGGTATGAGTTTAGATATAAAACTCCTAGATCATTTAATAATTACTGAAAAGTCTTATTTTAGCTTTGCCGATAATGGCGAAATTTAAATGTCTCTTCAGTTTTGATACTCGTTTATACACATAAAATTACTCCAAGAATACGTTATATTTTTAAACATATTTTTACTAGAATTTTATTATCTCCAGTAGGTTTTACCTCAAAAATTGAAGAATTTGTAGCACATAACGGTCCGAAACTCAGTTATACTAAAGTTCCTCTAGGAAAAGAGTTTTTTATAAGGAGTAATGAATTGCTGTTTGAACAAGGTGTAAATGATTTAGAGATAAACATTTCAAAATGGGATGAAACTCCTTGTTTTTTTAAAACAGGACAAAATTCTAGCATACCTTTTGATATTTTTGCAGCTAGTTTTTATCTAATATCAAGATATGAAGAGTATTTACCTCATGTAAGAGATACCCATGAACGATTTACAGCAGAGCAAAGTTTAGCATTCAGGTATTATTTTTTAGAGAAACCTGTGGTTGATATTTGGTCGTTAAAATTAAGAAAGGTTTTAAAAGAACGTTTTCCAGAGTATCATTTTTCGGAAAGAGAGTTTACCTATATTTCTACTATCGATATTGATAATGCTTATGCATATAAGTATAAAAGTCTTGTCAGGAGTCTAGGCGGTTTTGTAAGTGATTTCTTTAAATTACAAATACGAAGTTTTTGGGATCGATTATTAGTGCTACTAAGAATTAAAAAAGATCCATATAATACATTTGAAAAGATCTTAGCAGTGAGTAAAAAAAATAAGGTACAACTTGTTTTTTTCTTCCTTGTAGCAGATTACACAACATTTGACACGAACGTTTCAGCAACTAAAAGACAATTTAGATTGTTAATTAAGTATATTGCAGACTATGCAAGTGTTGGATTGCATCCATCTTATTACACGATGAAAAATAGTATCCTACTAAAAAAAGAAAAAGAACGTTTGGAGGCTATTACCAATATTCCAACTACTATGTCAAGACAACACTTTTTACGTTTTAGTTTACCAGAAACGTATCAAAATTTAATTGATTTAGAAATTAATGAAGATTATTCCATGGGGTATGCAAGTCACGTTGGTTTTAGAGCTGGTACCTCCATACCATTTTACTTTTTTGATTTAGATTTTGAAATACAGACACCTTTAAAAGTATACCCTTTTGCACTTATGGATACTACCTTAAACGACTATATGGGATTAACTCCCAAGCAATCTTTAGGAAGAACAAAAGATTTATTAAATGAGGTGTTGAAAGTAAAAGGAACATTTATCACTTTATTTCATAATGAAAGTGTTAGCGGCTATTTACGTTGGAATGGTTGGCAAAAAGTTTATGAATCAATGCTAAAAATGATTCGTAAAAATGCCTATTAAATATATACTTAGAGAAGATCTAGAAGAGCATAAATACAATAAATGTATTGAGAAATCTAAACAAAGCAATTTGTATGGGTATTCTTGGTACTTAGATATTGTTTGTGAATCTTGGGACGTATTAGTCTTGAATAATTACGAGGCTGTAATGCCAATTCCATGGAAAAAAAAATACGTTATTAAATATATTTGTCAACCTTTTTTTTGCCAACAGCTAGGTGTTTTTTCTACTGTTGAGAACAAGCAATTGACGGAGGAATTTATTGATAGCATTCCTGCAAAGTTTTTAAAAATATCCTTACAATTCAATTCTTTAAATATAATTTCAGAAGAAAGAAATATATCTCAAAGATTAAATTACATTTTGCTTCTTAACGATTCCTACAAGAATATTTTTAAAAGTTTTTCTAAAGGAAGAAAGCATGCAGTTAAACAAGCAATGAAAAATGAATTAATTAGTGTTGATTTCTCAATTGATGAATTAATTTTGATAGCCAAACAGAATTATGATTTTGATGATTTTTCATCTAAAGAATTTACTCTTTTGAAACAACTTATTGAGGCACTAAAAAACAGAAATAAGCTTGAATTATTAGGGATTAGAGATGCTAATAATACGTTAATTGGAGGATCTGTTTTTTTGATAGATTCTCATAGAATTATTTATCTTTTTTCAGCCATGTCAAAAGAAGGGAAAGAAAAACAAGTACCAAGTTTCTTACTAAATCAGATTATTGAAAAATATTCTGAGAGCCAACGAATTTTAGATTTTGAAGGGTCTATGATTCCAGGAATAGCCTCATTTTTTAAAAGCTTTGGATCTATAGTAGAGAATTATTCTTTTTTACAAGTAAATAGGTTGCCGTTTTTACTACGTCTTCTTAAATCGTAGTATTTGGCCTTTAACAATACTAGACTATAACTAATCTTTGTTTTTATACAGATAGTTAAAACAAATCCAAGAAAGTAATCCAGTAAACCACATGAGTATACATGAAGTAATCGCTGCTCCTTTAATGCCGTACCTAGAAATGAGATAATAATTACTTATGATATTAATAATGAGAGCTGCTGAAACGATATAATAATTCACACTCATTTTACCAATAGAAGAAAGTAAGTTGCCAAAAAGACCCCTTAAAATAAAAATTCCGGTAACTCCAAAAATTAAGATTAAAAAACTATCAGAATACTTCACATACTGTTCTCCGAATATTAATAGAATTGAATCACTGAATACATAACTTAGTGAAAAAATAATTATACTTAAGAAGCTAAAAAATAGCATATAACTTTTGATATACTTTTTTATATATTCTTTTTGATTTATTTTTTCTGTAAAAGTTACAAAATCAGCAGCAATAAATATCCTAGGTAAAAACAACAAACTAAAAGGAATTATAGATATATATTTATACTGTGTAACCAGTAAAGGATCACTCATTAGCTCTCCAATTAGAATAATATCTATTATAAAAAGTAATTGCGTTACAACATTAGATAAGCCTCCAAAAAAACCATACTTCCAAAAATCTAAATTGGTAATAGTAAGATCGCTTTTAAAATAAAATGTTATTTTTAATTTTTTAACAAGAAGCATTGCAGAAAGTAATGGAGCACTAATTAAGGCAATGACATATCCTAATCCCTCTAAATACATGGTAAGAGTGAAAATTAAAACAACGAGTAAAAAACTTTGAAAAAACTCTGCTTTTGCAAAAAGTATGTTTTTATGTTGTAATCTGAATTGAGTTTTAACAAGTTCAAATAAAAAATTGGTAAGAATTGCTGTTGATAACAGTGAAAGATAATAGAATGTTTTTTTAAATTGAAATGGAATAAACCATCCTACTAGGATAACTATAATGATTAAGATTAAGGAACCAATAACTCCATTTTTTAAAACATATGAAAACAATTTCTCTTTCTCCTTGTTAGATTTTAACAACGCACCATATCTAAGTAAACTTTGGTGTAAGCCAAAACCAGCAATAGGAATTATAAATTGAATAATACTGAAAGCAAAAAGGATGACGCCCAATTCTTTGTTATCTAGTAGCCTTAAAACAACCACAGACCCCACAAATGATAATATTCTAGAAAGTATTGTGGAGATAAAAATTGCGTTTCCTGACCTACTGATAAAACCACCGATAAAATTCTTGATTAGTAGGATCATAAATTAGTTTAATGCTTCTCTGTATAATTTTGTGAATGAATCACAAATTTTCTTACTACTAAAATTATCAACAGCATATTGATGCATTTTAGATGATTTGTTTTTTGGTTTTTTGTAGAGGTTAATAATCTTATTTAATAATTGTTTTTCATTATTTTGCTCAATCAAAAATCCAAATTCATTGGGAAAAAATTCGTCAATACCTCCAACATTTGTTGCAATTACTTGAGTGCCACAAGAGAAAGCTTCAAGAATAACACAGGGTAGGTTTTCATAATTACTAAAAAGAACAAAAACATCAGATTCATTTAAGTGTGTAGGAATTTTTTCATGGTTTAGATGATCTATAAAATGTATCTGTTGCTGTTTGAAGTCTAAATTTTTTATAAGGTCTTTAAATTGATCTTCTTTTCCACCAATAAAATTCCACCTGAAAGAATCAATAGTATTTTCAAGTTGTTTTGCAACACGTAGCATTCCAGAGATGTTTTTATGCTTGTCTAATAAACTAGATATATGAGTTATTGTGAATACTTTAGACGTTTTCGATGTGGGCTTAAAAAGTTCTGTATTCACCACATTAGGTATTATTTGATAATTTCCTCTTAAGCCAGACTTTAGCATGGAGTTTTTTAAGTCATTACTTACAGGACAAACAAAACTTGCATTTTTTGATATTTTTTTTGAAAAAAATCGTTCTAACCAAGGCAATGTTTGATTCCCTTTTAAGTGATACCCGGTCCAATGCTCAGAAATAATGTAAGGTATTTTTTTGATTTTTTTTAAATGTAGTGCAAAAAAACCAAAAGGATATAATTTGTTAAGGTGAACGATGTCAAAAGATTCTATTCTTGTAAGTAAAATTTTGTAAGCTGACCAAAACCTATAGAGCTTTATCAAAGGATTTTTACTTGGTTTTGTGTAAGCAATATATATAGTAAAATTTAAGTCTTTTTCAACTTCAATTTCAGTATTTAAAAGACCAATTTTAGAAATAATATGCAATACACTAACGGTGTGTTTAGAGCTGACAGTTTTTGCATGCCTCATAATAAAATCACCATTTTTTGGCAATACTTTAGATGGATACCAGCCACACAAAAATAAAATATGAAGGTTTTTTTTCAAAAGTTAAATCTAAACAAACAAATATATAATAAGTTAAAACATTTTAAATGATAGATTATTATATTTACCTGATGAAAATACAACATATCTTTTTTGATTTAGACCATACCTTATGGGATTTCGAAAAAAATTCAGCATTAACTTTTCAAGAGATTTTGCCAGCTTCTAATATTACAGTTGATTTTAACATGTTTATAAAAACATATATTCCAATAAATTTCAGCTATTGGAAAAAATATAGATTAGAGCAAGTAACTAAGCATGAACTAAAATATTTAAGACTTAAAAAAACTTTTGATGCTTTAGATTACGATGTTAATGATGATATAATTCATCATCTTTCCGAAGAATATATTCTTAAGTTGCCAAACTATAATAATTTATTTGAAGGGACTTTTGAAATATTAGAATACTTACAGTCTAAATACCAACTTCATATTATAACAAATGGTTTTGAAGAAATTCAGACTAAAAAAATGGAGAAATCTGGTATTAGTAAATTTTTTAATGAAGTAATTACATCAGAATCAGTTGGAGTTAAAAAACCAAACCCAAAGGTTTTTGAATACGCACTAGAGAAAGCAAATACAAATGCTTCATGTTCTATAATGATAGGAGACAATATAGAAGCAGACATAAAAGGCGCATTAGATTGTGGTATTAGAGCTATTCACTACAATTCTGAAAACAATAAGAATATTCCTCAAAATATCACCTCTGTAAATCATCTATTAGAATTAAAACAATACCTTTAACAACTAATAGAGATCAGAGTTTATGAGAATTATTTTAGCCCCTTTAAAAATATTTTTTTGTTTTGTTTTGTGTATTTCATGCACTGATAATTTAACCTTCGATCAAATAAGTTTAGATATAGAACCTATAGTCAATGTCCCTATTGCTTATTTTGAATTGGATCAAAATGATTTTTTTGATGATGATGATGATATTGAAATAACCTCTATTACAGATACTGCAGTATTTAGGGTATTAGAGTCCACAACCGTTCAAGAAAATTTAATTAAAGCTGTTATTGATTTTGAAATAATAAATAGGTTTGATAGATCTTTTGAAGTTATAATAGATTTTTTAGATAGTAATGGTGTTATAACTCATTCTATAACTGATTTAAATATTGCCGTAGGAGATTTAAATTATTCAGCTACCAGAACTATTATCGTTGAAAATTCACCAGAATTTTTAAACTCAAGAAAAGTAAGAGTGAAAATAAATTTGTTTTCCTCACCCAATGTGTTAGATCCAACAATTTCCAAAACATTAGTTTTCAGGTCAGCGGGAACTTTTTATTTAAGTTTTTAACACTATGAAGAAACATATTTTATTCTTCGTGTTTGCTATAACTATCTCAATACAAGCACAGCAAAAGCTAGCATTTTCATTTGGAGAAACTCCACAGTCCTTAATGCTAAATCCAGGTGCAGAAACTAATTTTAAACAACATTACGGAATTCCAATATTGTCTAATTTTAACGTAAGTATAGGAAATAGTGGATTTAAATTTGCTGATTTATTTTTAGACGATTCAAGAGATTTTAATTTAAAATTTCAAGAGGTACTTAGTAAAATAGTTCCGGGTGATAACATAAGCATAAATGCTGTAATTGACGTATTAAACGCAGGTTTTAGGATTAATGACAAAACCTATCTTAGTTTTGGATTTTATGAAGAGTTAGATATTATTACCTACTTTCCAAAAGATATGTTAGAGTTATTTTATTATGGTAATGAGCCTTTTTTAAATAGGCCTTTCTCTATTTCTCAAGCATCAATGAAAGCAGATTTTTTAGGTGTTTTACACCTAGGGATTTCTAGAAAAATAAATAAAAAATTAACTACTGGAGCTCGAGTGAAAATTTATTCTTCTAGTTTAAATATTGAAACATCTAATAATTCAGGAACATTTACCACCATAATAGGCAATGATAATATTCTCCGTCAATCATTAGATAATATAGATGCACAACTAAGGACATCGGGTATTGTTGATTCTAATAATGAAGTTTTTGATTCACCTGATGAGTTTATTTCCAAAACTTTTTTTGGTAATAACCTAGGACTTGGTTTTGATGTTGGACTAACATATCATTTTTCACCTCAGTTAGAACTTACTGGCAGTATTTTAGATATAGGTTTTATAAAACATTCCAATAACATAAGAAACTTTACTGCAAAAGGAGATTTTATTTTGGATGGACTAAATTTTGAATATAATTCAGACCTAACATTGGATTATTGGCAAGAATTAGAAGATGATTTTAAGGATAAAGTTCCAACATCAGAAACTCAAGAAGCATACACTACATGGAGACCCATGAAAATTAACGCAGCGTTAAAATATAGTTTTGGAGAACAAAGGAGAGTAGTTTGTTATGGTGAAACCCACAAAAAATATTTTAATAATTCTATGGGTTTTCAGCTTCATACTATTATGAGACCTTTGAAAGCACAATTTTCTTTTACTAGTTTTTATGAGAAGTCTTTATCTAAAAATGCTCATTTTAAGTTTACTCATACCGTTAATGATTATTCTCCAGCTATATTTGGAACTGGATTATCACTGCAACTTAGTAAAGTACATTTCTTTGGAATGTTAGATAATATTTTAGCTGTACGAGATTTGTCAACTGCTAATAATATTTCTCTTAACTTTGGGTTCAATATTGTTATAGATTAATTATGAGATTATACTTCTTTTTTTTACTAATCATTTCTTTTTCAACCACTCTTTCAAGTCAAAATAATAAGCTAGCGGATCACAAGTATATTATTGTAAAAAGCTCCTTCGATTTTTTGAAACAAGTAGACCGTTATAAGACAAGTTCGTTTACCAAATTTTTGTTTAAAAAGGCTGGTTACAAAGTATATTTAGATAATGAAGATATTCCAATAGAATTGGTCTTAAATAAATGCAACGCATTATATGTAGATGTAAAAGATAAATCAGGAATGTTGGTTTCAAAAAACTATATACAAATAACAAATTGTTTGGGAAAATTGGTATTTTCTTCTAAAAAAGGTACAAGTAAAATAAAAGATTATGAAAGGGCCTACAGAGAATCTATACGAGAAGCATTTATGTCTATTGATAACTTAGATTCCCTGTATGACAACGCTTTGTCAGAAGCTAGAGTTTATAAAAAAGAGTCGGTTTTAAATCAGCAAGTTATCAAAGTAAATAAAATTATTACTCCTTTGCCCGTTACAAAAGAAGTTGGTATTCTTTTATCACAAACTAATGAGCAAGCACCTATAAATCAAGTAAAAAAGGAGGAGTACCCATTATTATATGCTCAGGAAATTGATGGCACATATCAACTTATAAATAAGAAGCCATCCGTTATTTTTATGTTATTAAAAACAACAGATGCTAACAAGTTTATTATTAAAGATGAAAATGGTGTGCTTGTTAATAAAGGAGATTATTGGCTAGCTGAATATTATAAAAATGGAATTTTAATCGTAGAAAAATATCAAATAAAATTTTAATAATCGTATTTATCTCCCCACATTTTTTTTAGCTCCTCTCTAAATTTTTCTTCTCTAGTATTTTTTCCAGGATCATAAATTTTTGTGTTTGAAATTTCTTCTGGTAAAAACTCTTCATCAATAAAGTTACCATTATAATTATGGGCATATTTATAGTTTTTTCCATAATCCAGGTCTTTCATTAATTTTGTAGGTGCATTTCTTAAGTGAAGAGGTATTGGTAAATCACCTGTTTTTTTTACAATCTCTTGAGCTTTGTTTATGGCCATATAAGAGGCATTACTTTTTGGTGAGTTTGCTAAATATACAGCACACTGACTTAGTATTATTCTAGATTCTGGATATCCAATAACAGCAACAGCTTGAAATGTATTGTTGGCTAAAATTAAAGCCGTAGGATTAGCATTTCCAATATCTTCAGAGGCAGCAATTAATAATCTTCTAGCTATAAATTTCAAGTCCTCACCTCCTTCAATCATTCTAGCCAACCAATATACAGCACCGTTAGGGTCACTTCCTCTTATCGATTTTATAAAGGCAGATATAATATCATAATGTTGATCACCGGTCTTGTCGTATCTAACTGTATTTTTTTGAATTTTTTCTAGCACTAATTTATTGGTAACTGTAATAGTAACTTCATTGCCAACAACCAATTCAAAAATGTTTAATAATTTTCTTGCATCTCCACCAGAAACTTGAAGTAAAGCATCTGTTTCTTTTAGTTTGATTTGTTTTTTTGATAATATAGAATCTTCTTTTATTGCTCTTTTTAGTAGCAGTATTAAATCACTTTTATCAAATGAATTTAAAATATATACTTGGCATCTGGATAGCAGTGCTGGAATAACCTCAAAACTTGGATTCTCTGTTGTTGCTCCAATTAATGTCACCCATCCTTTCTCTACAGCCCCTAATAAAGAATCTTGTTGTGATTTACTAAAACGGTGTATTTCATCGATAAATAATATTGGATTTTTAACAGTAAATAACCCACTTCCCTTTTTTGCCTTTTCTATGATATCTCTAATATCCTTCACTCCAGAGCTAATGGCACTCAAGGTGTAAAATGGTCTATCAGATGTAGTTGCTATAATATTAGCTAAGGTAGTTTTTCCAATACCCGGAGGGCCCCAGAAAATTAAAGACGGAAGAATACCTTGCTTGATAAGATTGGTTAAAATTCCTTTTTCACCAACTAGATGTCGCTGACTTATATAGTCTTCAAGTGATTTGGGACGTACTCTTTCTGCCAAAGGTTCATTCATAAGTATAAAAATAGTAAAGATTTATGACAGAAGTTGTTAATTTAGTAATTGGATTTATTTTTGATAATGATTTAATATGCAAAATGATACTTCTCTTACATATCATAAAAATGTACTTTTGGTTCCATTAGTAGCTATAGTAATAATCTGGCTTATCTATTGGATAGAAATTACGTTTGGATATAATTTCAACAAATACGGAATCTTCCCAAGAGATTTTAAAGGCTTTAGAGGTGTTTTTTTATCTCCACTAATACATAGCAATATATCTCATCTATCTAACAACTCAGTCCCTTTATTTGTATTGTTGGCTTCCTTATTTTATTTCTATAGAAAGATAGCTTTTAAAGTTTTATTTTATGGAGTGTTTTTTTCTGGGTTTCTGTGTTGGTTGATAGCAAGAGATTCTTATCACATTGGTGCTAGTGGAGTTATTTACTTATTATTTAGTTTTGTTTTTTTTAGTGGAATTATCAGAAAACATTATAGACTTATAGCTATGTCTTTGGTCGTTATATTTTTATATGGAAGTATGATATGGTTGTTACTCCCAACAGAAGATAGAATTTCTTGGGAAGGACATTTGTCTGGGTTTTTGGTAGGTTTTCTCTATGCCTATCTATACAGAAAAAAGGGAATTGTAAGAGAGCAATTTCAATTTTCAGAAACCGAATTTGATTTGTTATTTGATGATCATGGTAATTTTTCTCCACCAAAAGTAGAGGAGGAGCCGTTAGAAGAAAATGAATAAATTGATTAGGTATTTTTTCACTCAAAACCTATTCAATTCTCTGACGAATAGTTTCATACAGAAATGCACCACAGGCAACAGAAACATTTAAAGAATCAATATCTCCTAGTATTGGTAGTTTTGCTTTATAATCTACAATTTTAAGAACCGAAGGATTTACACCTCTGTGTTCAGAACCCATTACAATTGCAATAGGTTGTTTAAAGTCTACACTATATACTAAATCGTCTGTTTTTTCTGTAGCAGCAACAATTTTAATATTTGAGGCTTGTAGCGTATAGATAGCATCTTTAATATGATTTACTCTACAAATGGGAAGCTTAAAAGCTGCACCAGCAGATGTTTTAATTGTTTCTGCATTAATAGGGGCACTACCACCTTGCTGTATAATAATTCCGTTTACACCAGTACATTCTGCAGTTCTTATGATTGCTCCAAAATTTCTCACATCAGATATTTGATCTAAGATTAAAAATAGGGGAGTACTTGTTGTTTCTAAGCTAGTATCAATTAACTTTTCCAAATCAGCAAATTCTATAGGTGAAATTTGTGCTACTGCTCCTTGATGATTTTTGTTTTTTGAAAGTCGATCTAGTTTTTCTATAGGAACAAAACTAGTGGTAATTTTTTCTTGCTTTATGAGAGTCTCTAATTCAAAGAACAAACTGCCTCTCAATCCTTTTTGAAGATATACCTTATTAATTGTTGATCCACTATTGATAGCTTCAATGATTGCTCTTAATCCAAATATTGTTGTATTGTCCATAGATTTGGCAAAGATATCATAAAAAAATTCCTACAAACAAAAAGATTACTTATTAGTGTTTATCTTTTTAAAAAAAGAGAGTGCAAACTATTACTTTACTTAGCAAGCTCAAATGTTTGAACAATTCCATTGTTTAAGCCAACAAGTAATGATATTTTCTTGTCTTTAATTAATGCTACCGATTTTGCGTTACCATGTATATATAAACCAGTTTTATTTGGTCCTAAAACAGTGTAATTATCTTTTTTATTTGACAGCAAAACCAATCCGTAGTTGTTATCCAGTCTGGGTGTTTCTACTTCTGTATTATAAATGTTTCCAACAACAATTAAATCTTCATATCCATCCTCATTAATATCAATAGTTTCTCCACTTAAAATGGGCATGGTTTGTGCTAATTTTGGCAAAACTACTTTTTTAAATGTTCCATCAGTATTATTTATTAGTAAGAGCGATTTAAATTGATTTACTTCTCTTTGATATGCATCATAAATTTTTTCTCCATAAATATCTACTAAAGAAGCATTTGCAAATTCACTAAAAGTTGGAATTTTTTCAGAAATAAAAGGCATTTGTTGTGTAGAACATTCTTTTCCTCTGGAAGGAACAAAAATACCGTTGTATTCTTGACTTAATACAACATCTAGGGAGCCATTATTATCAAAATCATTTGCATAGACTCTCATTGTTTTATCATTAGATACCTTGTGTTTAATATTAGAACCCACATTTCCAATTAGATAATCTTTATAACCATCCTTATTAATATCTGTTTCTACAACAGTATACCACCATCCTTTCTCGTTTTTTAGATTACTCTTTTGGGAAATATCTTTAAAAGTTCCTTTGTTGTTTAAAAACACCCCAATATGAGTCCATTCACCAACAACCATAAAATCTTGCCATCCATCGTTATTAATGTCAGTTGAGATTACTTTATTGACAATGCCAAAATTTTCTAATTCAGGACATATTTTATTAGTAACATCAGTGAATTTACCATTGTTATTTTCAAAGATTAAAGAAGGAACATGTAATGGGTAATTTTGAGGTATTATTCTATTACCGACAATGATATCCTGATCCCCATCATTGTCGTAATCAATTTTTGTCACAGTTTTTCCACTGTAATTAAATGGATTGATGCCAGAAGATGCGTCTCTTTTAAAATTACCCTTGCCATCATTTAAATAAATTCTATCTTTTAGGGCCGAATCATTTTCAATAAATTCACTTCCTCCGCTAACTACATACAAATCGTTATCCCCATCAGAATCTATATCTACAAAAAGAGCTTCCATATCCTCGTATTCTGAATCTTCTTTAAAAGCCTCAGAATTCATTTTTACATAAGATTGATTTTTTTTGATATACAACGCTCCAGATTGATTATGTGCACCACCTATATAAATGTCATCAATACCATCACCGTTAGCATCTCCTTTTGTTATAAATGGTCCTAAAGATGATTGTTTATAGGGTAAAAGTATTTCTTTTTTGAAATCATTAAATGTATTTTCTGAGTGTTTAAATGAAATGATATTTTTAGATTTTTTAAAAAGAGTTTTTTCTTTTTCTAATTTATATGGGTTCGTTCTATTGGTATTTTTTTCTACAACAGTTAATGTAGTATTACTATCAATATTATAAATTTCTTCATATTTTCCAGAAGGCCAGAATACTTTTATAGTATCAATTTTTTTAGCATTTCCCAATCCAAAATAGAGTGCATTATCTACTGAAGATAGATAACCTCTAACTCTTCTAGATTCTTTTATTTTTTGTTTTTTGTTGTAACTAATTAATACTTTCACAAAACTTTCTGATAGGTTTCCTTTTGGTATTATTTTTAAAAAATTTCCCCTCTTTTTTTCAACTGTTAAGTTTTTAAATAAAAAAGAGTCACTATCCATATTGTTTACAACTAGATCTAAATCACCATCATTATCTAAGTCAGCATAGGCTGCACCATTAGAATAAGAAAGAACATTCAAACCCGAGCTAGGTGTATTATTTTCAAATCCTATGTCACCCTTGTTTTTAAAAAGAATATTTGATATTTTTTCAGAAGGCAGTCTATTGTAAATGGCTTCTTTCACTTTTAAAGGCACATTTCCTTGATAGTTTCTTTTTGTTTGTTGTATCTCCATCTTAATGTCATTATCTAGCGCATATCGTCTGTATCCATTGGTTACATAGATATCTTCATGTTGGTCAAAATCTACATCAAAAATCAATCCAGCCCAACTCCAATCTGTTTTAGACAAACCAGAAAATTGCCCAACATTGTGGTACGTATCATTCCCCATATTTAGTTGAAGAGAATTGAACATATATTGAGTCTGATACCCTAATTTTTTTAACAAATTAAATTTTGGAACATTCATAGAGGCCATCAATGTTTTCGATCTAACGTGATCTTGTGATGCCATGTCTAGCACAAAAATGTCTTCTAAATTATCATTATTAACATCACCTATATCTACACCCATTCCATAAAAAGACACTTGTTTTGTAGCTTCTTTAATAGTATTGGTAAAAGTGCCGTCTTTATTAGAAATGTACATAGCATCAGGTACATAATAATCATTTGCTATATAGATGTCTAGCCACGTATCATTATTTATATCTGCTATACAGAGTCCAAGACCAAATGATGCGTGCAGTAATCCTGCTTTCTCAGTAATATCAGTAAATTTCCCATTTTTGTTTTCGTAAAAATGACTAGCACTCTTTGCAAGATTTTCTTTATTTTGATTAATCTTATAAAAAGTCAATGGATCATATCCATAAAAATCACTTTCGTTCATAACAATACAATCCAAATCTCCATCCTTATCATAATCAAAAAATGCAGTTTGAGTACTAATGCTATCATCATCTAATCCATATAAGTTAGCTTCTTCTTTAAAGGTTTGGTTTTTTTGATTTATTAAAAGAATATTTTTCCTTTTCTCTCTATTGTATGGTCCACCTTGAGAGACATAGATATCCATCCATCCATCATTGTTAACATCTGCAAAAGTTACTCCATTAGACCAATTCTTATGTGTATTAATTCCTGCAGAAACGCTAATATCTTCAAAGCTTAAGTCTCCTCGATTTAAAAAAAGTTTATTAGGTACTTGGTTTCCACAAAAAAACACATCTATTAGACCATCATTATTGATGTCAGCAACACCAACACCAGCACCATTATAAAAAAAGTCAAAATCAAAAAGATTTGATTTTGTAGCTAAGTCATGAATGATTTTATTGTTAAATAGCAAGCCACTTTTGTCATTAGCCATTTGTTCAAAAAGAATGTCATTTTTAGTGCTATTTTTATAAGATACAACTGAAGAAGGTTTTATTTCATTTTTTTTATTCTCTTCGCAACCTAATATCAACAGTTGTGATATTGTGATGATTATGATGATTTTAAAGTTTAAATATTTCTGTAACATTTGTATATAAATTCTTCATCAATATTACAAAAAAAAAGGCTGTCTTTTCAGACAGCCTTTTTATTATTTTAAAAAGTCTTTAAATTAAAGACAGTTTGTAACAGGCAATAAACCTGGTGTTCCCTCTCCTTGACCTACTGCTAATAGTAAATCACCAGTTGGTGAATAAATTTGGAATGATACTTCGCCAGGATATGAATCACCTGTGTATTCCCAAATCGCTGTATCAGTACCTGCTGGTACATTTATTATTACAGATTCAGCAAATGCTAATGGACTCCCACCTGGAGCACCACCATCATAAGTGCTTAACATATCTGCATAAACTTCAGTAGCAGTACCACTAGCATCTGTTAAGGTAATTCTTATACCATCACCTTGCCATGCATCACCATAAGAATCTTGCATATCTACAGCATAATCTCCTGGTGCAGGAGAGCATACTAAAGCAGCATTGTATTTGTAAGGAGAAGCCCAGTATCCACCGGTAATAATACCAGCAGCATCAGCAGAACCATACGTTCTACCATCTGTTAAGTTTAACTCCAAATCAAATACAAATAAATCTCCTGGCGCATAATCTGCCTCAGATAATCCCATAGCAGCGGCTGCTTCACCAAACGTAGAACTCATTGTTGCTCTAGGCAAATCAACAGGTCCACTAGTAAAGTCTGCAGCAGGAATTGTTTTAACCAAAGATTTTGTTAAATCTGTAAAACCATTGTCTGGTGATAAATCTCTAATAGATACGTAAATACTTACGCTTTCTAATAAAGCTCCACCTTCATTGTCTTGTTCTTCTACAACCTGTGACCAAGACGAAGCTGCATCACTAGAATTTAAGACATTAGAGTTCGAATCATCAGCTATTGTTCTTAGAATAGCTCCTGCTTCTGTTTCTGCCACAACTTGATCGACAACTGCGTTCGAATCCTCACAAGAATTGAATGAGAAAACTAGTATAGTGGCTAGAAAAATTTTAATTATATGTTTCATATTATAATTTATTTTTACGTTAATATTTAGTTAGCAGGATTTGTTACTCCATTATCCCAAAAAACTCTTGTAGCTTGATCTGTTCTTTGTAAAATATTAGAGTTTGTAGAAACCTCACCACCTGGGTATAATACAGTCCTTGGAAACGGACCTGATTCTCCTGGTGTAGCTAAACTTCTTGCTATTGTTCTTGGGTAACCAGTTCTTCTAATAAAATTAAAAGCATCTCCAGCACCACCATACATCGCAATAAAGTATTGTTCACCTAGTAAGTCCATTTTATCTTTAGCAACAGGGTATCCAAAACCATCAACAGCAGTTGAACCCGCAGAGCCATTAAATTCTGCAACTTTAGATGCTACCCAAGCAGATACCTGAGCTGCACCTGGTGCGAAAGTATTGTCTGCACTACCATCTCTAGAACCAAAAGATTGAACTTTTGCAATAGATTTAGTCATTCCTGCTTCATAATGAGTTGCAGCAGCTGTAGGATTACCTAAAGCTAAATTTGCTTCCGCTTTCATGAAATCTACATAAGAAGCTAAATAGATTGGATCTATACCGAATCCAGCTCCACCTTTACCAAGGCCTACAGCTTGAGGATACAATAGATCCATAGAAGCTACATAACCAATATAATCTCCATTACTATCAAATTGAGCTTCAAACGGTGTGTAATCAGCATTTCCATCAAAACTTCCACCTGCAGGATACACTCCTGAAGCAGTTCTTGTAAACCCATCTGGAGGAGTTCCTTCATCATTTCCATGCGTTCTACCCCAATATCCTAAAGGTAAAGAACACCATATGTCTTCATCCGGAGTAAACTGTAAATGAGTCGGCGCATCTTGTAAAGAACAAGCTAATGTTTCCCCATTTGGATCATCATCAAAAAGATAGATAGTTCCAGCTGGTCCAAATCTTCCATTTATATCTTGGAATATTGTGTAGTTTCCTGGAGTTCTCCATGTTTGTCTGTAGAAGTAGTAACGTCTTCTAGGATCAGTATCTGCTGATAAATCACCATATTGACCAACCATAGTTTTCATTAACCAATTTGACTGGTATATGTTAGCACCTGAATTGTCATAATCTGCCGCATATGCTGGATGACGATTGTCTGGTGACAATACGTTAGTTCCATAACGAAACTCGAAATCATCAGCAGTATCTTCTATTACTCCTGTTGCTGAAGCAACAGCAGCATAGTTACCTACTGTTAAATTAGCACGCATTTGTAACGTCTTAATAAGCTTCATCCATTTTCCAGAATCTCCTCCGTAAAAGAAATCTGTACCTGTCCCAATTGATGGACTTCCAGAAAAATGACCTGCAGCTTCAGTTAACATTGCAAGAGCAGCATCATAAACAGTAACATCTTCATCTACCATAGGCTTAGGGTAATCTGCTGAGTTATTTGCCTGACTCCAAGGAATATCTCCAAGGAAATCAACTAATTGCATTAAAGTATGTGCCTGAAGAGTTTTAGCTACTCCTAAATGATAAGATAAATCTTTATCAGGATTGGCCTCACTTATCGATTGAATTGCTAGCAAGTTTGGTTGGTTAGTACTGTAGAATGAATTCCAAGCACCTTCAACTGCTCCACTACCATAGTTATTAAAGTAATTTCTACCACCCATATAACTAATTCTAGCCATACCTGATGCATTACCACTAAAAGATCTTTGTGACCCTCTGTAAGATAACTGTATCGAGTTTAATAATAAATCAGGGTCTGCCTGATCACTTGACAGAGCATTTGGAGAAGCTAACAACTCCATCTCTGTGGTTTCACAAGAGTAGAAGCTCGTAGCCGAAACGGTTACAAAAAGAGCTGCTACTATTAATCTGTATATATATTTCATGTTTTAAATTTTTTTAAAATGATAATTTTACACTAAGACCATACCTCTTGGTACTTGGTCCGTTTAGGTAGTCAAAACCTCTACCATTTCCAACACCTACTCCTGCAACGTTTGGATCAAAATTAGCTGCATCAGGTGTATTATAAGCATCGTACCATAAGTTAAATCCACTTGCAGTGATAGATAAAGCTCCAAATGGAGTTTTGTCTAAAACAGTTTTTGGTAAAGAATAACTTAAAGAAACCTCTTGTAAACGTAGTACAGATGCATCATATATAGTTAATTCTTTTGGGCCAAATAATAGATTAGAAAAATAATATTGTGAATTATTTATCTGTAAAGTATTTGGTTGTCCTGTAGATTCAAGGATACCAGGAAGAATAAAAGTTTTATTTCTATCTCCATTAATTAATCCTCTACCTAATAAAGTTGCAACTGTAGTGGTAGCAATATCTCCACCACTTGTATGACTCATTAGAAAACTAAAAGTAAAGTTTTTGTAAGACATTGAGTTGCTAAGGTTCATTACATAGTCTGGATTTGGATCTCCAATAATAGGTGTTATAGATCTACCATCATCAAGAACAATGTTCTCTTCTGAAATGTAGTTACCAGAACCGTCTATTAATAAATTACCATCTGCATCTCTTTTAATTCTAGTTCCAACAATTACTCCTAATTGTTCACCTAAGATAGCAGCATTTGCTCCTAAGAAAGCTGCAGTAGATCCAGCATAAAGAATTTGATCATCATCTTGTTCTGTAACAATTTGCTTACTCTTAGAAAAGTTAATGTTTGTGTTCCAATTGAAACCATCACTTAATTCACTTCTAACTAAGTCTAAACCTAAATCTAATTCAATACCATCACCTTGAACTTGTCCAATGTTTACTTGTGACTGAGAAAAACCAGTACTATTTGGTAAGTTTTTAAATACAATTAAATCTGTACTTGTTCTGTCATAGTAAGAGAAATCTACTCTAATTCTTCTATCTAAAAATTGAGCTTCAAATCCTACTTCAAGTTCACTGATAAGTTCAGGCTTTAAATTTGGATTTGCTTCTGTACCACTAATTGAATTGGTTACAACACTTCCTTCTAAACCTCCATTAACTTGAGTGGTTTGATTTACAGTGTTAATTGTAGGATATCCTTCTGGGAAACCAGCAGACTGTCCTAAACCAGCTCTTAACTTTAGATAATTTAATCCTTTTCCGCTAGCTGATTTTAAACCTTCAAAAGCTGCTGTTGGTAAGAAAGAGAAACTCACACTTGGATATAATAAACTGTTATTTTCAGTTGGTAAGTTAGATACCCAATCTTGTCTTCCTGATAATGTCAAGAATGCATAGTTTTTGTAATCTATAGCTGCTTCACCAAAAAGACCTACAATATTTCTTTTTTGTAAGAACTGTATTGGAGATTGATTTTCGAAGTTAAAATGTGCAAGTGTTCCAAATACTATTTGACCTGTACTTGCAACTCCTTGTGCTTCATATGTTCTTGAACGACTTGTTGCTCCTGCAACAAAGCTAATTCCAATATTTTCACCAATTTCATAGTTACCATTGAAAGCAGCATAATGATCCCAAATATTTACATTGTTATCATACGTTGTTAAAAATCCAAATACTGCAGCATTAAAGTTTACACCATTTTTATTTGAGTACGCTTTATTTCTTTCGTTATAAAAATCTAAACCTGCTCTGTATGTAAAACCAAGGTTATCATTAATTTCATATGTTAAAGAAGCTGTTGTAAATAATCTATTTGTTAATTGCCCGTTAGACGCATTTTTAACAGACCATCTTGGATTGATAATATCATTACCATTACGGTAATAAATACTACCTCCGTTTTCTGGAATTTCAAAAGGTAAACCCATTAAATCAACATTTCTTGGTGTAAAAAATACATTTCCAAAAGTTGACCAACCTAAAGTACCATTACCTCTACTCGCAGCAACTGGAGGAGATTCAACACTACTTCTACTGTAATTCATAGAACCTTGAATCGTAAACTTATTACTAAGTTTTGCACGACCACCTACGGCTAAGGTATTTCTGATTACATTGTTTCCAGGAGTAAACCCTTCTTCATCTAAATGACTGTAATTAAGATTGTAACTTACATTACCATCATCAGAAGAACCTCTCATGTTTACAGAAGTATTACTAATAACTCCTGTTCTAAAGAAATTCTCAACACTATTGTATGGCTTCCAATCATATCTTTCACCAGTATATTGTTGGTTTAAGATGTTGTTACCTCCTAAGAAATTATTTAAGAATGCACCAGATCCATAAGGATGTTCTACTGTACCATCAGGTTGAATAGTTCCTGCAGGGTCATTATTATAACCATCTACACCATCTGCATTAAAAGAAGGTCCCCAGTTACTGAAAAACCATCCAAAAGATTGATCAAATCCACCACCATACTGATCTTGATAATCAGGTAAAGAAGCGATATCATTGAAGAAAATAGATTGTGTAACAGAGATTTCACTCTTTTTAACACCCTTTTTCGATGATCCAGCTTTGGTTGTAATAACAATCACACCATTTCTACCAGCTGTACCATATAATGTTGATGCAGCTAAACCTTTTAGTACGTTAATACTTTCAATGTTGTTAGGATCTAAGTCTAAGAAACGACTTGAACCAACATTACCACTTAAAAAATTCCCTTGAGAATTGGTATCACTACTAAATGGTACACCATCTACAACGAATAAAGCTTGATTACTTCCAGTAATGGAAGAATAACCTCTAATTACAACATTTGTTGCTGAACCAGAAGTACCACTCTGAGATGTAATTTGAACACCTGATGCTTTACCAGATAAAACTCTAGCTACATCACCTTCAGCTCTTTGCTCAAGTTGTTCAGATTTTACTTCACTTACGGCATAACCTAAAGCTTTCTTTTCTCTTTTAATACCTTGTGCAGTAACGACGATTTCATCTAAAACCTCGCCACCTTCTTCAAGAACCACATCGATAACGTTGGAAGAACCAACACTTATCTCCACAGTCTTGTAACCTAGGTAATTAAAAACTAAAACGTCACCTGATTTAGTCATGATGGAATACTTTCCATCAAAATCAGTTTCGGCTCCTGTACTAGTACCTTTAATAATAACACTAACGCCTGGTAAACTACCAGTGTTGTCAGATACTGTACCAGAGACAGTTTTTTCTTGCGCAAATGAAATTTGCACAATTAACGCCAATAAAAGCGTCAAAACTCCTTTGAACTTTGTCTTCATATTTTATAATTTGAATTAATTACTTCAAATATCTTGCTTTTTTTTTAAAAAGCAATGGTTTATGTTAAAAAAAACTTAACAAAACATTCAAAACAGCTAATTATCAATAATGTTTTTTAAAAAAAAGATGTCCATTTTACGATTAGTTTCGAATTACTAAGCTTTGAGACATTATTTGAACTAGTTCCGATGGCATACCCTAAGTTAACTTTATTGTTATTAATTTTAAATTGATATCCTATACCCAGACCACTGGCATTTTCTATGCTATTTAAGAATGTGTTTTTAAAGATAGCGATGTCGGTTATTGAATATAAATATGATGATGTTGATATGAAATATCGATATTCTAAGTTTGAGTATGAGTAATAATTTGTAAAAATACTTTGCTCATTAATTCCTCTAATACTATTGGCTCCTCCTATTCTAAACAATTCGTTGGTTAAGTAGTTGCTTGAGTTTAGAAACCCACTTTTGTTTTTAACATATATGTAACTCCGCTTGCTGGTTGGTATGTTTATATATGTTGACATTTTTATTTTAAATTGTGTCACATTTATTGAAGTTTTTCTTTTTCCAGCTGATATGTCTAAATTAATTACATATTTATTCTTATAGAGGTTCTTTTTTGAGTTTTTTATTATGTTGTATTCTAGTCCAACAAATTGATTTGAATATGAATTTAGATTTGGATCAATGTTTTCTGATAAATAATTAGATTTTTCATTTGAGTAAGAAATTGATATGTTAGATTTCTTATTTAAATCATATGTTGTTTTAATATCGAACTTTGTATTTAAAAATGTCGAATCCTGACGGTACAGATTAAACCCAACCCGTGAAGAAAATGAAGAGTTAAATATATAAGGTATGACAGTATTAATTTTAAACTCCGATTTCTCTTGAGCTACTTTATTCCAAAATAGTTCAAATTTTTCTCCTGAGTTAAAAATATTATTTAGTTTCAAATCAAGATTCCCGTTTAATACTAAACCTTGCCCACTTTCTTTTGATGCAAAATTGACAATACCATCAAAGCTGCTAGTCTCTAATTTGTCAATAAATAGGTAGAGATGGGTCGAGTCTTTTTTGAATAGAACTTCAGGTTCTTTTTTTTCACTAATAAAATCTAAGCGATTTGTGAGTTGAGAGATTTCTTTCATTTTTTGCTTCGAGAAAATGGTTTGGTTCTTTATTTTAAAAAACCTTTTAATGAATTTTTTTGGAAATTTTTCATAACCTTTAACAAGAACCCTGTCTATATTTCTTTTTGAAGATTCAATAATTTGTAATTGAAGAACTAAGGTATCTTGAAGGTAGGTAGGATTTATAAATTTAATTTCCGAAAATGATTTTCCTTTAGCATCTAAATCAGTTAAAAGTAGATTTGTGAAGTTTTCAAAATCTCTGGTTCTTATACTTATTTTACCAGTAGTTGATTGTAAACTTTTGATGTTTAGCTTTTTTGGGATGCTAATAATTAGTTCATTGGTTTTTTTTCCTAAATCAAATACGGCAGTATACGTTTTTGCTGTTGCGAAAATTGTATCTATTGTAGTAATAAAAAAACCTATTCTTTTTAGTCTCGTCTGAATTGCTTTAAGTTCTTCTAAAACATCTTTCTCTAAAACATGTTTTTTTATATAAGGAACCTTAGTTAAAACCTTGGTTTGAACAGAATCTAATCCTATCAAGCTTAACTCAATATTTTGACCAATAATTCCATTAGAAAAAAAGCTTAAAAAAAGTATATATATATAAGGTGTAATTTTTTTATTCAAAATAGGTCTTAATAAACGTTCAAATTTACTTTAAAATAAGAAATAACAACTGTTTTTCTTTATACAACAAAAAATTACTTGATGAGATTTGAATAGAAAGAAATTAATTGTACATTTGCGCACTCTTAAAAAAGAGTAAAATATTTAGTACAAACGAAAAATAGTAATAATTTAGTATGCCAACTATACAACAATTAGTTCGTAAAGGAAGAACCAAAATAACTAAGAAGAGTAAATCGGCTGCTTTGTCGTCTTGTCCTCAAAGGCGTGGAGTGTGTACACGTGTTTATACTACAACACCAAAAAAACCTAATTCTGCAATGAGAAAAGTTGCCAGAGTTAGACTAACAAATGGTAATGAGATAAACGCATACATCCCAGGTGAAGGACATAATCTACAAGAGCACTCGATAGTATTAGTTAGAGGTGGAAGGGTAAAAGATTTGCCAGGAGTAAAGTATCACGTAGTACGTGGAGCTTTAGATACAGCGGGAGTTGAGGGAAGAACTCAGCGAAGATCAAAGTATGGTGCAAAACGCCCAAAAAAGTAATTTAGTAACTTTTTTAATGTAAAGACATGAGAAAAAGAGCAGCAAAAAAAAGAGTCTTACTGCCTGATCCAAAATTTAATGATCAGTTAGTAACACGTTTTGTAAACAACTTAATGTGGGCCGGAAAAAAATCGGTTGCATTCAAAGTTTTCTATGATGCAATTGCAATTGTAGATGAAAGAAAAGAAGACGAAGAAAAATCAGCATTAGAAATTTGGAAAGAAGCATTATCTAACGTTATGCCTCAAGTTGAAGTCCGTTCTAGACGAGTAGGAGGTGCAACATTTCAAATCCCAATGCAAATTAGACCAGATCGAAAAGTATCGATGGCCATTAAATGGATGATTTTGTACACTCGTAAGAGAAACGAAAAAACCATGGCACAACGTTTGGCAGCAGAAATCTTGGCAGCAGCTAAAGAAGAAGGGGCAGCAGTTAAAAAACGTACAGATACTCATAAAATGGCAGAAGCCAATAAAGCATTCTCTCACTTTAGATTTTAATAGAAATGGCTAGAGATTTAAAATATACCAGAAATATAGGTATTGCAGCACATATCGATGCTGGAAAAACAACCACTACAGAACGTGTATTGTACTATACAGGAGTTTCCCATAAAATTGGTGAAGTTCATGATGGTGCTGCTACAATGGACTGGATGGAGCAAGAGCAAGAAAGAGGAATTACAATTACTTCTGCAGCAACCACCTGTACATGGGATTTCCCAACAGAGAATGGTAAGCCAACTGATGAAGCTAAAGGTTATCATTTTAATATTATTGATACCCCTGGTCACGTAGATTTTACTGTTGAAGTAAATAGATCACTACGTGTATTAGACGGATTAGTCTTTTTGTTTTCCGCTGTTGATGGTGTTGAGCCTCAATCAGAAACAAATTGGAGACTTGCAGACAACTACAAAGTGCCAAGAATCGGTTTTGTAAATAAAATGGACCGTCAAGGGTCAGATTTTATGATGGTTTGTAAGCAGGTCAAAGATATGTTAGGTTCTAATGCAGTACCAATTGTTTTAAATATTGGTGATGAAGAGAATTTTAAAGGTATCGTAGATCTAGTTAAAAATAGAGCTATAGTTTGGCATGAAGAAGGAATGGGATCTACCTTTGATGTTGTAGATATTCCCGAAGAATTAAAAGAAGAAGCAAAAATGCTACGTGGTAAACTTATTGAAGAAGTTGCTGCTTATGATGAAAATTTGCTAGAAAAATATATGGAAGATGAAGATTCTATTACAGAAGAAGAGGTGCATGCTGCACTTAGATCAGCTGTGATGGATATGTCTATCATTCCTATGATTTGTGGTTCCGCTTTCAAAAATAAAGGTGTTCAGTTTCTGTTAGATGCTGTATGTCGTTATTTACCTTCTCCTATGGACAAAGAAGGGATTGTTGGAACGAATCCTAATTCAGGAGAAGAGATTTTACGTAAACCAGATGCAAAAGAACCTTTTGCTGCTTTAGCTTTTAAGATTGCAACAGATCCTTTTGTGGGTCGTCTTGCCTTTTTTAGAGCATACTCTGGTCGTTTAGATGCAGGTTCTTACGTGTTAAACAATCGTTCAGGTAAAAAAGAGCGTATTTCTCGTATCTATCAAATGCATGCCAACAAGCAAAATGCTATCGATTATATTGAAGCAGGTGATATTGGAGCAGCGGTAGGATTTAAATCTATAAAAACTGGAGATACTTTATCTGATGAAAAACATCCAATTGTTTTAGAATCAATGGACTTTCCAGATCCAGTAATTGGGATTGCTATAGAGCCTAAGACCAAAGCTGATGTTGAAAAAATGGGTACCGCATTGTCTAAATTAGCAGAAGAAGATCCTACTTTTCAAGTAAAAACAGGTGAGGCTTCAGGGCAAACAATTATCTCAGGAATGGGAGAATTACACTTAGATATTATTGTTGATAGAATGAGACGTGAATTCAAAGTCGAATTAAGTCAGGGTGAACCTCAAGTAGAATACAAAGAAGCTTTAACTAAAACAGCAGAACACAGAGAAGTATATAAGAAACAATCTGGAGGACGTGGTAAATTTGGAGATATTGTATTTGAAATGGGTAAAGTTGATGATGATTTTGAAGGCTCAGGTTTACAATTTGTTGATGTTATTAAAGGAGGTCGTATACCAAAAGAATTTATTCCATCTGTAGAAAAAGGATTTGCAATGGCAATGAAGAATGGTCCTTTGGCTGGCTTTGAAATGGACTCTATGAAAATTACATTAAAAGATGGTTCTTTTCATGCGGTCGATTCTGATGCTCTTTCTTTTGAGTTAGCTGCAAAATTAGGATACAAAGCAGCTGCCAAAGCAGCAGGTGCTGTAGTTCTTGAGCCTATAATGAAAATGGATGTTGTTACACCTGAAGACTATATGGGTGATATTGTTGGAGATTTAAATAGAAGAAGAGGTCAAGTGAATGCTATGGATGACAGAGCAGGAGCAAAAGTTGTAAAGGCAGACGTACCATTATCTGAGATGTTTGGATATGTTACTACTTTAAGAACTCTCTCTTCTGGGAGAGCAACTTCTACTATGGAATTTTCTCACTATGCAGAAACACCTTCTAATATTTCAGAAGAGGTAATCGCTAAAGCAAAAGGGTAATCTACTAAAAACAAAACGATGAGTCAAAAAATTAGAATAAAATTAAAGTCTTATGATTACAATTTAGTAGATAAATCTGCTGAGAAGATTGTGAAGACAGTAAAGAGTACAGGTGCCGTTGTGAATGGTCCAATTCCTTTACCAACAAATAAGAAAATTTTCACAGTTTTACGTTCACCTCACGTGAATAAAAAATCGAGAGAACAATTTCAATTATCTGCATATAAACGTTTGTTAGATATCTATAGTTCTTCCTCAAAAACTATTGATGCATTAATGAAATTAGAATTGCCAAGTGGCGTAGAAGTTGAAATTAAAGTTTAATAAGACTACATTATCAGTTTGAACATATAACATGTTAGTAAAAATTGATATTTTCAAAGTAATATAAGCAATGCCTTTTGTATGAAAGGCATTGCTTTTTTTGTTAAAAAGCTATTATAATTCTGTTTTTGCTCTTTTTTTCTGTGTTTAAAACATAACAATAGCTTCTTCAAATAATAAATCTTTTTTCTTATTTTTGTTGAAATTGTTGAACCCTAATTCACAAATGACTACCCCACATAAAACACATAAACTATTTAGACCCATATTCTTAGTGGTATTTTTATGTGTTTTAATTACTCATAAAAGTTTTGCACAATTTGTTGTTAAAGAGAATACAATTCTAACTTTAAAACAAGATGTACATACTTTAGAGCAAAATAATTCTTTTCAAGGTATTGTTTCTGGAGATGGTTCGTTACATTTTAAAGGAAAATCACAGGTCTTAAGCACGTCTACTCAGACAAACTTAACTGGTATTTCTGTAGAAAATGGTTTTGATCTTCGTATTCATAACAACATAGCTATTAAGGGAGATTTAGTAATCAAATCGGGTACTTTGTTTTTAGATCATCAGGTTATTATTAGTGGTAATTTAACAATTTTATTTACTGCTGCAATTCAAAATAGTTAACATCTATTTTTTGAAAATTCTAAATTATTAGAGCTACACAAAGGAATACTAGTCTACATTTCCTCACCTACATTCTATTTTTTAAATTTCAATAACAAACATCAAGAAAATAAAAAATGGAATCATTTTAAAAAACTAACTATTTCGAAATATGTTGATGCTTCTTATTTACATTATGTTGATGCTCCTATTATTCCTCCTCCAGAAAACACCTCATTTTCATAGCTTTTTTTTAAAATCAACGACAATGTCAGTTTTTAATAAATAATAATAACAAATTTTATTTCAACCTTGCAAAAAAATAACTTTTGCATGAAAAAAAAATCTTTAATATAAAAGTTTAAAAAAAATGAAAAAACAAATTTTAACCTTAGTCATTGCATTTCTTAGTTTCGTAGGGTATGCTCAAGTAGGAGTAGGAACATCCAATCCTACATTAACACTCGAAGTTGTAGGGACTAATGATAACGGAGACGTAACATGCGTAGATGGTGTGCTTGTGCCACGTGTTAATGATACTGATATGAGTTCAGCAACCGTTGGTACGAAAGATGGGCAAATGGTATACAATACGGTAGCCAAAAAGTTTTATTACTGGAATGGTACCGCTTGGACTGCTGTGGGTGAGCCAGCAATTTCATCAATTGTAGCAACATCTTTAACGCCCACATATACAAATGAAACAATAATTATTGATAACAATACAAGCAATCATAATTTCACACTTCCTAATCCATCAAGTGCATTTTATGCAAATAAAATAATCTATTATAGAAACAATAGTTCAGCAGCTGGTGGTTCTGGTACAACAACATTTTTAACCTATGTGCCTGATTCTAATACAACATGTATTCAATCAAGAGGGCTTGTCTTATTCTCTGATTCAACAGAGTGGTATGTTATTGGTGGGTTTTAGAAATTTTAATTATTAAATAAAAAAATATGAATTCAAATTTTAAAATTTTAGCTGTTTTATTTACACTATTTTCAATTAGTTTAGATGCTCAGATTCTATCTAATGGAGTTACCCAATCAGGATATAATAACAATAATTTGTTTTTTGATGCATCAACAAATTATGATCCAAAAATCACCCTTGATAACAACAATGGAAAAGGATTATTATTTCCTAGAAGTGACTTAATAAACTGGACTTGGCTACTAGACGATATGAATAATGGAGGTGGTGCAACTTTACCTACCGCTTATGATGGTATGATTGTTTATAATACCGGAACTGGTAATACCCCTAGTGGTGGTAGTAACCCAACAACTTCAACTGCTGTTACTCCTGGTTTTTATTATTTTTCAAACCCTAATGTTAATCCTGATCTTTTCAATCCAACTATAACTCAAGGTGAATGGACTTCACTAGGTAGTGGTAGAACCTCCGCAGTTGAAATTTCAGAGGGCGCTTCTGCTGAAACTAATATAGTGACGGCAAATTCAACTATAGAAAAAGTAATTAGCCTAACAGGTGCTGCAGATGGCACTTCCACACACATAGATTTAATAGAAACTACAGATTTTCCTGCTAATACAGTTGTTAATTTTAGAAAGGCAATTATTTGTGACAATTCTGGGAATTTACTTTTAGTTGCTACAGGTGATTATAATACCTCTACAAATACATTTGTAACAGGTAATGGTATGATGAATGTATTATTACAAGCAGCTACTGATTATAAAGTTGAATTGTATTATACTTCAAACTAAAAAGCATACATTTAAAATCCTAATATAAGCGAGTTGTCTTTATCAGATAACTCGTTTTCTTTGTGACTAAATCTGGGTTCATTTAAAATCAATAATAAGTTGTTTTTTTTTATTTTATGGCGAAATAATCAAAATAAATTTATTACTTTTGCAAACCATTAACTAAAATATTATTGGATTCTTCAGTAAAACAGTAGTTAATTGATAGTAAATAACATGTCTGGAGCGTTTCGCGAAGGAAAAACGGAAAAAACAAATTAGCGTAGCGTTTGTTTTACGCTTTTTTTTTAAAGAAATTTTAAAGACAAACAAAGAAACGTAGGTTTCAAAAAAGAATAATTATTAATATAGACGCGCTGGAAAAAATCTATCGTCTAAAATTTTAACTAAATGTCTGGGTTAATTGGTAGAAAAATCGGAATGACCAGCTTATTCGATGCGAACGGGAAGAATATTCCTTGTACAGTAATCGAAGCAGGTCCATGCGTTGTTACCCAAGTCAGAACCGAAGAGGTAGACGGATACAATGCGTTACAACTTGGTTTCGATGACAAAAAGGCGAAGAGTTCTAACAAAGCGTTAGATGGTCACTTTAAAAAAGCTGGCACCACTGCTAAAAGAAAAGTCATTGAATTTCAGGGATTTGAAAAAGAGTATAATTTAGGAGACTCTATTACTGTTGAACATTTTGATGAAGGCGAGTTTGTCGATGTATCAGGTGTTTCTAAAGGTAAAGGTTTTCAAGGGGTTGTAAAACGTCATGGTTTTGCCGGAGTTGGTCAAGCAACTCACGGTCAGCACAACCGTTTAAGAGCTCCAGGTTCTATTGGTGCTGCATCATATCCAGCGAGAGTATTCAAAGGAATGAGAATGGCCGGAAGAATGGGTGGTGAAAAAGTGAAAGTTCAAAACTTAAGAGTTTTAAAAGTAGTTGCTGAAAAGAATCTACTTGTTGTAAAAGGAGCAATTCCTGGTCACAAAAACTCTTACATAACTATTCAGAAATAATGAAAGTAGCAGTTTTAGACATTAATGGAAAAGATACTGGAAGAAAGGTTGAGCTTTCTCAAGAAGTATTCGGAATAGAACCTAATGATCACGCTATCTACTTAGA
>Ga0115563_1000432_pt1 | contig 33681 bp, 30 predicted proteins | sample COGITO_mtgs_1105_2_FD_87198 | JGI IMG/M metagenome (GOLD analysis project Ga0115563, IMG submission 87198) | Pelagic marine microbial communities from North Sea - COGITO_mtgs_110519 | ecosystem: Environmental > Aquatic > Marine > Epipelagic | place: Germany:Helgoland, sampling site Kabeltonne...
CTCCAAAACATGCGAGGTTACTAGTAGTGTGATCTGACAAGCCAAAAACCTGATTTGGAAATGCTTCATGTAACTCTTTCATTGCGCCATAACGAACTAATTCTGGGGGTGTTGGATATAAATTTGTTGTATGTAATAAAGCTAATGGTACATTTGCTTTCTCAAAAATTTGTACAGCTTTTTGAACACTTTCAATGGTGTTCATTCCTGTACTTAATATGACAGGCTTACCAAATTGGGCGATATGTTCTAGTAATGGATAATTATTACATTCTCCTGATCCAATCTTATAAGCTGATACTTTCATTCTCTCTAATCGTTCAGCAGCAGCTCTAGAGAAAGGGGTTGAAATAAATATCATCCCTTTACTTTCCACATAATTTTTTAACTGGATTTCCTCTTTCTCATTCAAAGAACACTTTTCCATAATTTCATAAATAGAAACATCTGCATTACCAGGAATGACTTTTTTTGCAGCACCGCTCATTTCATCTTCAACAATATGTGTTTGATGTTTTACAACCTCTACTCCAGCTCTTTTTGCTGCATCAACCATTTCAAAAGCAGTTTGTATACTCCCTCCATGATTAATTCCTATTTCAGCAATTACCAATGGAGGAAAATCTTGTCCTATTTTTCTTCCTAAAATTTCTATATATTGGAGTTTATCCATGTTTAATCTTATTCAAATAATAATTGGCTAATTCAAAGTCTTCTTTAGTATCTATATCAATAGTTGAATAGCTATGTTCAATAACCATAGGAAAAGTGTTTTCATTCATGATTTCACCTTTTTTAATCATTTTGGCGCTGATTACATATAACAATCCATTTTCAAAAAACAAAGGTTCTAAATCTTGACTTCTTTGGCCAAATTGATAATTATATGGTTTAAACACTGAATTTTTAATTTTTCCTAATTTCTTTTTATTCTTGGTAACTGTCATTAAACTAGTGCAACCTTCGTTTTTGAAAATAGACAGGGCTTCAGCAAGTAATTTTTTTGGTCTCAATGGGTTAGTTGCCTGTAATAAAATGATATTCTCAAAATCTTTATCAATTGTATTTAATACATATTGAAGCGCTGTAATCGTAGGTTCAAACTCTCCAGATATATTTTCAGGTCTTTCAATAATTGTGATCTTATGTTCTTTTGCTATTTCTTTTACTTTATTATCATTCGTAATGACAACTATTTCATTTATAAACTCAGCATTTTCTTTCGCATAATTTATCGAGTGTAAAAACAATGGGATTCCGTCAAGCTCCATTGTGTTTTTATTGGGTAATCTTATAGAGTTTGCTCTTAATGGTATTATGACTAAGTTTTTTTCTGCCATGATTTCGTTTAGTTCATCTTAAATTAGTTTGTATTTTTTTAATATTTTAAATATTAGACGCTTAATGATATAGTTTACTTTACTTTTTTTTATTTTTTTAAGTTCTATTTGATTTATGTATGCTTGATTATTTAGATTAAATTCATACTCAGTTACCCAACTAGGAACTGTTGTACCTAAATGATATCCGTAAGCTATAATTGTAGAAACTCTAAAATAACCAAGCTTATCAAATTGCATATCTAAAAATTCATCTTCATCACCTGATTTAAATACAAATTCTGGTTTTAATAATGGAATTTTGTTGAATACATTTTTATATGTAGCAACAAAGTGTCCACAACCTACACAAGCCTTTACTTTATTATTATCTATATAATATTGTTTTTCTTTCCATTTATGTTTTCTATCTTGAAACATTTTGGGGTTATTTGTCCCTTTTTCAAAAAGAGTAAATGATTTAGGATCAACTACATTACCTTTTTTTGGTTTACAAAATAATGAACCAAACAATGAAACATTGTTATATAGTGCACCATGCGGGCCAGGAACTGGAGATACAACTCCAACTTTATCAAAAGCAGAAAAGATTTTAAACACTTCTTTTTCCCAATTATTAAAGTAAAAAACATCTGCATCTGCTATTGTAATAAAATCTTCATAAGAAGCTCTTGCTTCTGAGATTACGGTATAAACCTTTCCATAATTAGAAACTAATTTTACATGTTTATCAATTTTTTTTTCAGCTAATAGATTATCTAAATAATCTGTTACTTCGCTTTTACACGCATTATTAATTATTGTAATTGCTGTATAATCCTCAGATATGGTTTGCAACAAGGAATTGATACTTGCTTTAAACACTTTAAATAAGTTAGAAAAATATATTTCCCCTACTTCAGATATATAGACAGGAATAATTACCCTATGTTTTTTATAGTGTAACTTATTTAGTTTTTTCTTTTCTGGATTTACTCCTATTCTCATTTGATCTAAAATTGATTTAATTTCATATGATATTTTTTAAATAAAACTTGAGTCATCTTAAATAAGGACTTAAAATATTCCTTAAAAAACATATTGGAAATAAATGACTTTGATACTTCTAAAAATAATGGAATATTTTTTTTATTCCTTCAATATCTTCCAAAACCATCATTGGATTTTTAAGAGTTCTTTTTACCCCAACCACAGCTGCATAATGAAAAACAAAATCAAAATTATATCTTCCAAAAATTGGAACGATATCATTATAATTATTCGTATTCGCTTTAATAAATGTAATATTTTCTTTTTCTGGAAGCTTCTCAATCTTGCCTGTTGATAAATTATCGACAATTATAATATTATTAGATTTCTCTTGGGCAAGTCTAGATGCTAATACACTTCCTACGTTACCCGCTCCTCCAGTAATTAAATATGTTATCCTTTTCATTTGTATAGCTATTAGATTAATTTTGAAATAGACTTTAGATATTGATTAGTGATCTCTTTTGCACTATGTTTTTTTATATATCCTCATTTAATAATATTTTTCAGTAAAAGCTGCAATTGACTTTAAAGTTGTTTGAGGCAAATAATGTATACTTGTTTTAATTATATTGAACAGGTCTTTAAAATAAGAATCCTGTCATCAGATATATTTTCCGGTTTGATTACTCAATACTTCTTATAGTGTATCTTATTTAATTTAATCATTTTTGAATTTTTCATTATTTTGATTAAATAGATTTTTTATGTTACTTAAAATTCTTTTACATGCCTGACCATCACCAAAGGGATTATTGGTAGAACTCATTTCATCATATATTTTTTGATCATCTAAAAGTTTATATGATTCACTAATAATTTTATCAGTATCTGTTCCAACTAGTCTAACTGATCCTATTTCAACTACTTCCTGACGCTCTGTTACATCTCTAGTTACAAGAACGGGTTTATTGAGAGATGGTGCTTCTTCTTGAATACCCCCACTATCTGTTATAATTAAATACGACTCTTTTAACAACCAAATAAAAACTTCATAATCTAGAGGTTCAACTAATAAAATATTTGAATTATTCGATAAAATTCCGTGAACTACCTTATAAACATTTGGATTCAAATGAACAGGATAAATTATTTGAACATCCGCTCTTTTTGAAATTATTGATAATGCATTACAAAAATTTTCAAATTTTTTGCCAAAATTCTCACGACGATGACCCGTAACAACAATTAATTTTTTTGAAAAATCTCTGAAAGACTGAATTTTTTTTATTTCATCTCTTTCTGTATCTATGTGCTTCATTCCCCATAACAATGCATCTATAACAGTATTACCAGTTATAAATACTTTTTTAGCACAGACATTTTCAAAGATCACTAAATTATCAAATGCTTTTTGAGTGGGCGCAAAATGTAAAGAAGCAATCTTACTTGTCAATTGACGATTCATTTCTTCAGGAAATGGAGCCGAAGTGTCAAACGTACGCAAACCTGCTTCTACATGACCTACCATAATTCGTCTATGAAATGAAGCCAATGCTCCCATTGAACTGGTCGTAGTATCACCATGAACTAAGACTAAATCCGGATTATAATCATCCAAAACAGAATCTAAAAAACGTAACAAACGAGATGAAAGTTCATTTAATGTTTGATTCGCCCTCATTAAGTTTAAATCATAGTCAGGAACTATACCAAAGAATGTTAAAACCTGATCCAACATTTCTCGATGCTGACCTGTTATACAAATTTTAGTTTCATAAATATCCTTTTCTGTAATTAATAATTTATACAAAGGAGACATTTTTATAGCCTCAGGACGAGTACCAAAAATTAATAATATTTTCTTTTTCATTAGATTCATAGTTGAAAAAAATAATTGAAAATTCTTTTACTATAAGAAATCCTAGATAATTTTGAGTTTGTAAAATAATCGTCAAGACATTTTTCCCATGTATCATCTAACCAATCTTTGTATAAGAACTTATTATCAAAACCACTTTCAATAAATAGTTGACCTTTATCAATTAAAGAGTTATTATAAATATGAAATGCAGGTGATTCAGTGTTTAAAAATATTTTATAATTATTTACATGAGCTCTGATACAAAAATGTTTATCCTCACCTAAAAAATTATTAGATAGATTGGGTATTTTTTTAAATCTTACATTTGACTCAAGAATTTCACGAGACAATAATGTACAAGCACCTGTATAATCAACCTCTATGATGGATTTATCTCTAATTTCTATTAGTTGGTCTTTATTTTTAAATCCATTATTTCCACTATACCATGCATTTGGGAAATAAGTGGGTCTTCCTTCAAAATTTGTCCAAAATACTTCGGAAATAAACTTTTTTTTATGAGAATATAAGTTTATGATTGTTTCAGGGTGAATTAGTAAGTCTGAATCCGATAAAAACAAATAATCATATTCTGATAAAACGAAATACTCTATAATAAAATCTTTTATAGTTGTTATTCTATCATATAATTCAATGGTCCAACGTTTCTTTCCTCTGTAATCTGAGATTAGCTTTAAATCTTTATCTTTAAAAATTAATGTATTTTCATTACAATTTTTGAATTCACGTAATATTTCAGAACTACATAAATCAATATTATCATCAAAAAAACTGTATGTAAAATCGAAATCGTTTAATTTTAGTGCGTTCAACGAAATACAATGTAATTTTACTATTTTGGCTGGTTTTCTAACTGGAGAAAAATGTAAAATCTTAGGTTTTCTTTTTTCACTAGACATTATTAGTTCCATTTATGATTAAATATTATATCTCCATGAATATTAGGCTTAACAACATTTTTAAGGATAAAATCTTTAGATTTTACCATTTTAAATTGGATTAGATCGTCAAAAATTCTATAAACGGAAAGATTTGATTTCTTCATTATTATTAAAGAAATATAATAATTGTTGGGAGCTAATATGATATTTCTTATATCACAATTAACTTTAAGTTGGTTGTCTCCATTTTTAAATTTTAAATTGAAATTTAATAAGTAGGTAGAAAAAGTTGTTATTAATTTTTGCTGTTTATTGTAAATTTTAAATTCTAATAATAAATCCTCAATATCTGATCGATTACCCTTCAGTTTTACAATTATACTTATATCATCATTGTAAGCAACAATATTAATTATCTCTTTTTTATGTGATTTATGTAAATGAAAATCAATAATCGATAATGAATTATTAAAAACACTGATAGGAAACACCTCTTTTGCAATTGTTTTAGCTTTAAAGTATTCAGAAATAATCATTTTAGTTTTACCAATTATATTTAACTCTCCATTTACCAATAAAATAGCTCTAGTACACAAACTCTGAATCGCCCCCATATCATGACTCACAAACAACACCGTCCTTTCCGCTTGAGAAGAAATATCCTGCATCTTCCCAATGGCTTTCTTTTGAAACTCAGTATCACCCACTGCTAACACTTCGTCTACAATGAGAATATCCGGTTCCAAAAAGGCAGCTACAGCAAATGCCAAGCGTACTTTCATCCCGCTTGAATAGCGTTTTACAGGAGTATCTACATAACGCTCACAACCTGAGAATTCTATGATTTCATCTAACTTGCGTGAAATTTCTTTTTTGGTCATTCCCAAAATAGCACCGTTTAAAAAAATGTTTTCTTTACCAGTCATTTCCGGATGAAAACCCGTACCAACTTCTAATAAAGAAGCAATACGTCCGTTATACTTTATACAACCTGTAGTAGGCCCAGTTACTTTTGATAGGATTTTAAGAAGTGTAGATTTCCCTGCACCATTTTTACCGATGATTCCTAGTATTTCTCCACGTTTTACTTCAAAATCGATGTCTTTTAAAGCCCAAACATATTCTGAAGTTCCTTTTGTCGAACGATCATTTGATTCACCAATTTTTAAATACGGATCTTCTTTTCCGGTAACTTTAGCTAGAAATCTATTAAAATCGTGACTGATCGTTCCAGTACCAACAACTCCTAAACGATATTGTTTAGATACGTTTTCTACTTTTAATATGACATCTTGTTGCTTCATCATATTGTATCTATAAATGTTTTTTCAGTCTTGTTAAAAATCACAGTCCCAAATAATAAACACAACACCGAAAAAATGACTGTGTATGCAATTCCAAATTTTGAAACATTTCCTTGATTTAATAAGAGAAAGCGAGCCATTTCTATGATATATCCCATCGGATTATACATGACCAACCACTCCACTCCTTTTTTTTGAAATAGGGACAATGGAATCACGACCAAAGAAATATACATAAGCAATTGTATTCCAAAACTCACTAAGAACGTTAAATCCCTATATTTTGTAACCATAGAAGAAATGATCATCCCCAATCCCAAACCTACCATACCCATAAACACAATCAAAAGAGGAAATAAAAATAAAAATTCACTAGGTCTAATGCCTGAGTTAGTGAAAAACACATAGTACAGGTAAAAACAAATTAAAATAAATAATTGTATTGCGAATTTTAATAAGTTGGAGATGATGATAGACATCGGCATGATAATTCTCGGAAAATACACTTTTCCAAAAATTTGTTCATTTTTCTTAAAAGTATCTGAGGTTGCTACTAAACATTCTTTAAAATAGTTCCAAGTAGTAATTCCTGCTAAATTGAATAAAAAAGGCGGTATGCCTCCAGTTTTAATCCCAGCAACATTATTGAAAACCAACGTAAAAATTACAGAAGTGAATAAAGGTTGAATTAGATACCACAAAGGACCTAAGATTGTTTGTTTGTATAAAGTGATGACATCTCTCTTCACAAAAAGGAATAATAAATCACGATAATGCCAAACTTCTTTTAAGTTTAGATTGAAAGTATTATTTTTAGGGGATATATTAAAAAGCCACTTTTCTTTTTCCATTTTTTAAAATATCACAGCAAAGTAAATGTAGTATATGTAACAATGCTTTGTCTTAAATTTTAGCCTTTTTAGATAAATGGACTTAATTTTACACTGAGCAAAAAAGTAATTGGTTTATTTTTAATTTAAAAAAATACTCATATGAAAAAACAACTCATCGAATGTGTTCCTAATATTAGTGAGGGATGTGATCTTAAAAAAATAAAGACTATTGCGGATAGTGTAAAAACAGTAGAAGGAGTTAAACTCTTAGATATCGATCCGGGGAAAGCCACGAATAGAACTGTGATTACTTTTGTTGGAGAACCTGCGCAAGTAATAGAAGCTGCATTTAGATTGATACAAAAAGCAGCAGAACTAATAGACATGAGTAAACAGACTGGTGAACATCCTAGGTTTGGAGCTACGGATGTTTGTCCTTTGGTTCCTATTGCAAATATCTCTATGAAAGAAACAGCTGAATACGCCCATCAATTGGGTAAAAGAGTTGGAGAAGAATTAGGCATTTCTGGTTATTACTATGAAAATGCTGCCAGTTCAAAAGAACGCGAAAATCTAGCAACAGTTCGTTCTGGAGAATATGAAGGATTAAAAGAAAAAATATCCAATCCAAATTGGAGGCCAGATTTTGGTCCAACCAAATTTAATCCACAAATTATTTCTTCAGGAGTTACAGCCATTGCTGCTCGTGATTTTTTAATTGCCTACAATGTCAATTTGAACTCTACTTCTACTAGACGTGCCAATGCGATTGCTTTTGATATTCGAGAAGCAGGTAGAATAAAACGTGAAGGAAATCCTGTAACTGGTAAAAAGATACTTGATAGTAACGGAGAACCCCAAAGAATTCCCGGTAAGCTAAAAGCTGTCAAAGGAATAGGTTGGTTTATTGAAGAATATGGAATTGCTCAAATTTCATACAATCTAACAAACATATCAATTACATCAATGCATGAGGCTTTTTACGAAACAAGTATCGCAGCAACAAATCGCGGTTTGCGGGTAACAGGTTCTGAATTGGTAGGGTTGGTCCCTTTGAAAGCAATGATAGCTGCAGCTAATTTTTACCTCAAAAAGCAAGAGCGATCATTAGGTGTTAGCGAAGGTGAAAAAATAAAAATTGCGATAAAATCTTTAGGACTCGATGATTTAAAACCTTTTAACCCTCAAGAACGAATCATTGAATATGTGATGAACACCTCTACAGATAAAAAATTAGTGGATTTATCAGTTGCAAATTTTGCCGAAGAAACAGCCTCAGAATCAATGGCACCTGGTGGTGGATCAATAGCTGCTTATGTTGGTGCTCTTGGAGTTTCCCTGGGAACCATGGTCGCTAATTTGTCTGCGCACAAACCTGGTTGGGATGCTCAATGGGACTATTTTTCCAATTGGGCTGAAAAAGGGCAAGCGTACAAAAACGAATTACTCTTTTTAGTCGATGAAGACACCAATGCATTTAATAAAATAATTGAGGGGTTTCGATTGCCAAAAACAAATAGTGAGGAAATAGAAATTAGAAATAAAGCGATCGAAGAAGCTACTAAATACGCCACAGAAATTCCACTAAAAGTAATGGAAACAGCTTATAAATCTATCGAAGTGCTGTTGAAGATGATGAAAAAAGGCTTGCAAAATTCACTTTCAGATGGAGGAGTGGGTGTATTGTGTGCGAAAACAGCTGTTACTGGCGCTTATTTTAATGTTAGAATCAATGCAAAAGACATTAAAGACAATCATTTTGCTGATACTATTTTAGCGAAAGCGGCTAACATCTACAAAGAAACAATTGCTTTAGAAAATGAAATGATGAAAATGATAGATGAAACTATCTAATTTTTATGAAACACCCCTTATAATTATAGGAACAACCCTATTATGGTATTAGAAAATATAGAAATCGTAGGATATGAAACCAAGTATGAATCCCATTTTTATGATCTTAATGTGGCTTGGTTAGAAAAGTATTTTTATGTAGAGCCTTATGACCAAAAAGTATTGAGCAATCCAAAAAAACATGTAATTGACCCAGGGGGGTATATCTTTTTTGCAAAATATGCTACAGAAATTGTAGGCGTTGTTTCACTAATTAATCAAAAATCATTCTTTGAACTGAGTAAAATGGCCGTTACACCAAAATACCAAGGCTTAAAAATTGGCTTACAATTGATGAATTTCTGTATTGAATTCGCAAAGCAAAAACAATGGGAAAGTATTACGATATACTCACATAAAAAATTACTTCCAGCGATTCAACTCTATAAAAAAGTAGGATTCAAAGAAATATCATTGGAAGAAAATTCCCATTATGAGCGTTCCAACATTAAAATGCTTCTTGAAATAAAGTAATTATTTAGTTATAAGAAACTATCAAGCGCTAATTCATAGCCTTTAAGACCGAAACCAAACAAGACTCCATTCGCATTTGGAGAGATGTAACTATGCTGTCTAAATTCTTCACGTGCATGAATATTAGAGATATGTACTTCTACAACAGGGGTTTGTATCCCTTTAATGGCGTCTCCAATTCCGACTGAGGTATGTGTATAAGCAGCTGCATTTAAAATGATGCCGTCATAATTAAAACCAACTTCATGTAGTTTATCGATGAGTTCGCCTTCTATATTTGATTGAAAATAAGATAATTCTATATTTTTGAATTTCTCTTTTAAATCCTCAAAGAAATCTTCAAAAGTTTGAGAACCATATAATTCAGGTTCTCTTTTTCCTAGTAGATTTAAATTGGGTCCGTTAATAATAATAATTTTCATAAGGCAAAAATACAATTTATTTTACACAAAAAGAGAGCGATAAACTACACGCTCTTTTTATGTTAAATAATTTAGGAACCTTAGAAACGATACCCTAGACTAATCTGAAAAATATTGGTTTTGGCAGAAAGATCACTTGTATCAATAGAATCATCAATAACCTCTAGTGAATCTATTCTATCAGTAATTCCAAACGAATATCTTGAAGAAATCAGAATAGAATCAGTAATGTCAATTCCTAAACCAATACCAAGACCTAAACCAGAACTCGTATAATTTTCAAAGTTTTTATTTGTCACATAATCAAATTGTAGACCTGACATTACATTAAATTTTTCAGTAATGTAGTATTTAAGGAACACAGGGATTATCAAATTCTCAAAAGTAGGGGAAACAGCTAAAGATTCATCTGATACAATTGAATAATGAAACTCCAGTTATAAACTAACATTTTCTAAAAGTAAACCAAAGTTTTGTTTGCAATAGTATTATTGCCTTCTAGAGAAGTATAAATCGAGTTGATTGATTCCCTTCAATAACTATACAAGAAACTTCTTGAGTATGTATATTTTACAATCCTAAAATTCCTATAATAGCAGTAAAAAATGAAAATTTAATAAGATTTTTCTTATATATCTATGTAAATTATTTTTAAAACAAATAAATATTTCATTTTGTAGAAAATATATGATTTTGGACTCTGTAATACTTTTAATTTAATACCTTGTGATAATGAAATGGAAAAATTCAATTACAGATTTTCAGTTTTTTTTAAAAATTGAAAGGGGTTTATCTCAAAACACCATCGATAGTTATTCAAGAGACTTAAAGAAACTTTCACTTTTTTTAGAAGAAAATAATATAAATTTCTCCCCGATATCTATTAACGAAAAAACCATTCAGCAATTTATTTATCAAGTCGCAAAAAAAGTAACTCCAAGAAGTCAAGCAAGAATTATTTCTGGCCTGCGTAGTTTTTTCGATTACTTAATCTTTGAAGAGTATCGAAAAACAAATCCCACAGATTTGATAGAAGCTCCTAAAATTGGGAAAAAATTACCGGACACTCTTTCCGAAAGTGAAATTAACCAACTCATTAACTCCATCGATTTAAGTCAATCCCAGGGAGAAAGAAACAGAGCGATCATAGAAACTATGTATAGCTGTGGTCTTCGTGTTAGTGAAATTGTTTCCCTAAAAATTTCTGATTTATTTTTTGAAGAGGGCTTTATAAGGGTAATTGGGAAAGGAGATAAGCAACGCTTTGTTCCGATTCATATAACCTCACAAGAATATATAGTATCCTACTGTAAGCTTTACAGAAATAAATTAAAACCACAAAAAGGGTCTGAAGATATAGTGTTTTTAAACAGACGTGGAAAAAAACTCACCAGACAAATGATATTTATAATTCTAAAGGAACTGGCTATTAAAATAACGTTGTCCAAAAAAATTAGCCCACACACTTTAAGACATTCATTCGCTACACACTTATTAAAAAATGGAGCAGATTTGAGTGCTATTCAACAAATGTTAGGTCATGAAAGCATCACGACCACAGAAATCTATGTCCATTTAGATAAAAGCTATTTAAAGGAAGTTGTAGAAACTTTTCATCCTAGAAAATAAAAAATCCCGCAAAAGCGAGATTTTATAGAATACTAAATTGGACTTTTTATTTTGCAACATTGACTGCCCTTGTTTCTCGAATTACAGTAACTTTTACTTGACCCGGGTAAGTCATGTCATTTTGTATTTTTTGAGAAATATTAAAAGACAACTCTGCTGCTTTGGTATCGTTTACCTTCGTACTTTCTACCATTACACGTAACTCACGCCCTGCCTGAATCGCATATGCTTTTTGAACTCCTGTAAATCCGAAAGCAATGTTCTCCAAATCCTTTAAACGTTGAATGTACGAATCTAAAACTTGACGTCTAGCCCCTGGTCTTGCTCCTGAAATAGCATCACAAACTTGTACGATGGGCGCTATTAAACTTTTCATCTCAATTTCATCGTGGTGAGCTCCAATTGCATTACAAACATCTGGTTTTTCACCATATTTTTCTGCCCATTCCATTCCTAATAAAGCATGAGGAAGTTCGCTCTCTGTATCTGGTACTTTACCTATATCATGTAATAATCCAGCACGTTTTGCAACTTTTGAATTTAAGCCCATTTCTGCAGCCATAATACCACAAAGATTTGCGACTTCACGAGAGTGTTGTAATAAATTTTGTCCGTAAGAGGAACGGTATTTCATTCTTCCTACTGTTTTGATTAACTCTGGATGTAAACCGTGAATTCCTAAATCAATTACTGTTCTCTTTCCAACTTCAATTATTTCTTGTGTAATTTGCTTTTCTGTCTTTTTAACAACTTCTTCAATTCTAGCTGGGTGAATTCTACCGTCGGTAACTAATTTATGCATCGATAAACGTGCAATTTCTCTTCGAACTGAGTCAAAACATGAAAGAATGATCGCTTCGGGAGTATCATCTACAATAATTTCTACTCCTGTTGCAGCTTCTAGTGCTCTAATGTTACGTCCTTCTCTACCAATTATTCGGCCCTTAACATCATCAGATTCTAAATTAAATACAGAAACACAGTTTTCTACTGCTTGCTCTACACCTACTCTTTGTATGGTTCCTAAAACAACTTTTCTAGCTTCTTGTTCTGCGGTCATTTTAGCCTCCTCTATAGAGGTTTGGATAAAAGCCATCGCTTCAGTTTTAGCCTCATCTTTTAAAGAAGTTAGCAATTCAACTTTTGCTTCCTCTGCAGATAAACCAGAAATCTGTTCTAGCATATCTACATGGCGTTTGTGAGTTTTATCAAGATCAGATTCTTTTTTTTCTAAAAAATCTAACTTCTTGTTATAGTCGTTCTCTTTCTGCTCTAGTGAGGAATTAAGACGCTTATTTTTATCTACCTCAGAAGCTACTTGAGACTCTCTATCTCTAATGCGCTTTTCGACATCAGAAATCTTTTTTTCTCTACTAAGAATTACTTTTTCGTGTTCAGATTTAAGTTCTATAAACTTTTCCTTCGCTTGAAGTATTTTATCTTTTTTTATAGAATCGGCATCTATTTTTGCTTCTTTTAAAATCGTTGCAGCTTCTTTTCTGGTTCCATTAAGTAATTTTTTTTCTCTTGATTTCTCCATAGCTTTTGCTATCAAAAAACCAATTGAAGATCCTACTAGAAGGCATACTAAAATGGGAAGAATTATATTGTCCATAATTTAAATTTAATATATAAAAAAAAGCCTACATCAGTTTGGTTTTTTTAAACTCCATTATGGTATTTATAGGACTAACTAATTGGTCAAGAATCCACTTGAAACTGAAAACAGTCCCTATGGCTCACTTTTACAATTAAGACTCATCCTTCATAATTTATTCGTGTTGAGTTTAATAAACAATTTACTAACGTAGGCAGTGTGTTGTTAATGTATTTATTTTAAAGAACTTATTTTAAATGAGAAGCAACCAAACTGGTTAATTCTTTTATTTTATTTACTACTTCTTTACTTGTGGAATCCTCTTCTATAGAAGATATTTCTACTTTTGAAGCAAATTGTAATGCACACATCGCTAAAACATCTTGTTTATCACTGACTGCATAATTTTCTTCATACATCGAAATTAATTTATTAATAGCATTTGCAGCTTTTCTCATACCTTCTTCTTCTTTGGTGTTGCTTACACTAAGAGGATAGGTTCTACCAGCTATGATTATATTAATTTTAAGTTTTTCCACAATTTAAAGAACGTTATTCTTGTAACTCAATGATACACTTATCAATTTCTCGAATTAAGGTATTTATTTTAAGTTTCGTATCTCTTGTATTTGTACTACTGCCATCAATAGTTTTGGCAATTTTTAGCAGATCATATTGTTTTTTCTGTTCTACTAGTAATTGGTCTCTTTTTAATAATTGATGTTGTAATTTTGTAGTACTTTGAAGCAATATTTCATTTTCATTCTTTAAAAATTCATAATTTGAAAGTAAGATTTGTAACTTATCTTCTAGTAAATGAATTGCTTCTGTTGTATTACTCATCTTTATTATAAGAATAAAACTATCTCAACAAAGTTAACATTCTCTTTCATATTTTACAACATTTTATTGCTTTTTTACTAATCTATTGAAATATAATGAATTAGTTAAAAAATGATTTTTACTATTTTTACATAAAAATTAGTAAACTTTGAAACAGCCCTTTTTAGTATTTATCATTTTGATAACTTTTATAAGTTTAGGTCAAGAAAAAGAATCCAAAAACTATTTTAGAAACCCACTGAACATCCCTAGCGTTGTAGCGGGTACTTTTGGAGAATTGAGAAGCAATCATTTTCATGCTGGAATAGATCTCAAGACCCAAGGAAAAGAGGGGTTAAAAGTTTTTGCGACTGCAAATGGTTTTATTTCAAGAATAAAAGTAGCTCAATTTGGATATGGAAAAACTATGTATATTTCACATCCAAATGGATATACAACAGTATATGCTCATTTGAGTAAATATGCAGACAAAATTGAAGAATATGTAAAATCGATTCAATACAAAAAAGAAAATTACCAAACTGGAAATCTATTTTTTAAAGAGGATAAATTTCCAGTACAAAAAGGAGATATTATTGCTTATAGTGGAAATACAGGTAGCTCTGGTGGACCTCATTTACATTATGAAATACGAAATACAAAAACAGAACACATTCTCAATCCTTTAACTTTTGGTTTGTATCCTGAAGACACGATATCACCCGTATTTCAATCCTTAATGGTGTACGCTCTCGCCCCCCATTCAAGAATTAATAACCATCATAAAAACACCATTATCTCTTTGAAAAAAATCAAAGAGGGTCATTATACTTCAGATAAAATTTATGCGACTGGTACAATTGGTTTTGGGGTTCGTGTTTTTGATCGTTTGAACAAGGCCTTAAACAAAAATGGAATCAATAGTTTAGAAATGTTAGTTAATGGTAAACGTGTGTATCATCATCATATAGAAAAATTTTCATTTGCAGAGAGTAAGTTTATAAATTTACACATAGATTATCCGTATTATAAAAAATATAAAAGACGCTATCAAAAAACTTTCAAAGAAAATGCAAACAAATTATCTACTTACAAAGATCTAACTGAAAATGGAAAAATAGAAATTAAAAAAGGACTAAATTACTCGATAGAAATTATTGCAAAAGATTATAATGGCAATTCAAGCTCTATAAAAATACCAATCGTAGGTAAGCACTCAAATAAACTATTGCATCAACCAACAGACAGCACAGAATTTAAGATCATTGCAGGTAATTTTCACAAATTTAAAAAAGAGAATATTACCATTGCTTTTCCAAAAAACACCTTTTATAAAGATCTTTTTTTAGATTTTAAGGTTGAAAAAGGGGTTGCAAAAATACATACACCAACCTTACCATTAGATAAAAGCTTTACGTTAACATTTGATGTTTCTAGCTATTCTGAGGAAGAAAAAAAACAACTATACATTGCGAATGTGGAGAAACCAACCTATCCAATGTATCAATTTACAAGAAAAAAAGACAGCAGTTTTTTCACCACAACGAAAATTTTGGGAAAATACGCATTGCGATCTGATACACTCAAACCCTCAGTTAGTTTATTACACTTTAAAGACAAACAATGGATCTCTAGACTCAATACTCTAAAAGTAAAAATCTCAGATAAAGGTTCAGGTATGAAGGATTATAGAGCTACAATTGATGGGGAATGGATTTTAATGGAGTACAATCACAGAAAAAAAATAGCAACTTATAATTTTAATGATAAAAAGTTGTCAGGTAGCAAACATATCTTTAAAATTGTAGTCTCAGACAATGTTGGAAATACGAATACACTTTCTGCAACGTTCTATAAAAAACAACTTAATTAACAAACGTGAAAAAAGTCATTTTCTTCATATACTTAATTCCTCTTTTTGGTTTGGCCCAAAATATGACCATTTTGAAAGGTACTGTTAAAAACGTCAATGAGCAGCCCATAGAAGGGGTCTCAATTTCATATGGCAACTCTGGAACCACTACAGATAAAAAAGGAAAATATCAAATCAGAGTTCCTTACAAAAAAGAAATTACAATAACTTTTAATCACATTTCTCATAAAACTTTTATAAAAAAATACACAGCAAAGAATAGAAATGGAGGTCGTTTATCAATAATTCTTGGTTCAAAAACAGAAGAATTAAAAGAAATTATAATTAGAGAAAATAAACAAAGCGTTTCAGGTTTAAAGAAGATAGATGTCGCAATTGTTAAAAATGTTATCGGTGCTAATGCAGGAGTAGAAAATGTCTTAATGACCTTACCTGGAGTCAACAATAACAATGAATTGAGCACACAATACAATGTTAGAGGTGGTAATTTTGACGAAAATTTGGTGTATGTTAATGGAATAGAGGTATACAGGCCTTTTTTAATTAGATCTGGACAACAAGAAGGTTTGAGTTTTATAAATCCAAACATGGTCCAAAATATCAACTTTTCAGCAGGAGGCTTTCAAGCAAAATATGGCGATAAATTATCTTCTGTTCTTGATATTACATATCGGAAACCTACAAAACTTTCTACAACACTAGATATCAGCCTTCTGGGAGCCAGTGCAACATTTGAAGCACCTATAATAAAAGAAAAGTTGACTTCTATTAGCAGTTTCAGATACAGAGATAATCGTCTTTTTGTAAATAGTAAACAGATTGAAACTAATTTCAACCCCAAGTTTCTCGATTTTCAAACGTATGTATCCTACGAAGCTTCAAAATATTTAAAAGTCAACTTTTTAGGAAACTTTTCAATCAATAATTACAACTACACCCCTATTTCAAGAAGAACTCGTTTTGGAACAATCGCAGCTCCTCTAGAATTGAATGTTTTTTATAATGGGCAAGAGCAAGACAATTATCTAACGCTTTTTGGTGCTTTATCTTCAGAATACAAAGCAACAGATTTTTTAACACTTACTGCTACAGCCTCAAGATACAATACACAAGAGGAGGAACACTATGATATTGCAGCTGCCTACCGTTTGGGAGAGGTTGATACAAATATTGGTTCTGAAAACTTTGGAAATGTAGACTTCTCTGAAGGGATTGGTTCCCAATTAAATCATGCTAGAAACGATTTAGATGCGTTGATTACGAACATACAAATTAAAGGAAAGTACAAAATTGATAAGAGTCAATTAGATTTTGGAATAAAAATACAAAAAGAAGATATTAGAGATCGAATAAGAGAATGGGAAGTAATAGATTCATTAGGCTTTTCTATCAGACCTCCAAACCACATTGCTAACAATCAACCCTACGAACCTTTTGAGGGCCCCATAATTCCATTCAAAAATATAAGGGTAGAAAATGAGGTTCAAATTGACCGTATTTCTGGATATCTTCAATTTAATAAACGTTTGTTTTGGAATGAAAATAAGATCTGGTATAATGTCGGTGTAAGAGCTCATACTTGGAAGGTAACAGGAAATGGAATTCGTTCAAAAAAACAGACAATTATCAGTCCTCGTGCACAATTTTCAATAAAACCAAATTCACAAAAAGACCTACTTTATAGAGCTTCTTTTGGGTGGTATTCTCAACCACCATCTTACAGAGAGTTACGAGATGCAAGCGGAAATATAAACCTTGCTTTAAAAGCTCAAAATTCAATTCATTTCGTTACTGGTTTAGAGTACAGTTTCGACCTATGGAGAAGACCATTTAAGCTCACAACAGAGTTCTATTATAAAAACTTAACAAATGTAAACTCGTACACATTAGATAATGTAAGAATTAGATACCGTGCAGATAATAATGCGACTGCCTATGCGCACGGATTGGATGTGAGATTAAATGGAGAATTTGTACCAGGAAGTGATAGCTGGGTAAGTTTAGGGTATTTAAAAACAGAAGAAAATATTGACAACAAAGGCGCCATAGCAAGACCCTCTGATCAGCGTATAAAGTTTGGAATTTTATTTCAAGATTATGTCCCTAGTCTACCCAACTTAAAAGTATATTTAAACCTAGTTTATAATACTGGAGTGCCAGGGGGCTCTCCCTCCTATGCGGATGTATATCAATTTCAAGAACGCTTAAGAGATTACAAAAGAGCAGACCTCGGGGTCTCTTATGTATTTACAGACGCTAATAAGCAATTCAAAACTGGATGGTTATCAAAATTTAAAGAATTAAGTACTGGTTTAGAGCTTTTTAACATGTTTGATATTCAAAATTCAATTACCAATACTTGGGTAAGAGATGTGTATTCTAAAAATCAATTTGGGATTCCAAATTTTATGACTGGAAGAGTTTTGAATTTTAAGTTAGCCATGAAATTATAGCAAATAAAAAAGCGAGCTATCTTTCATTCACTCGCTCTTGTTCATATACTCTTTTATGTCTAGACTAAAATCTGTGCAGTGTGTGCTTTTGTTTTAACTTTGGTTATTATATTCTCTATACTCCCATTTTCGTCAATTACAAAAGTAGTTCTGTGAATTCCATCATATTCTTTACCCATAAACTTTTTTGGTCCCCAAACACCAAATGCATTGATTACCACTTTATCTTCATCGGCTAGTAATGGAAATGGAAGTTCATGTTTTAAAACCCAGTTTTGCTGTCTTTTTGCAGAATCAGCACTCACACCCAACACATCATACCCTTTGGCTAAAAAGGCTTGATAATGATCTCTTAAGTTGCAAGCTTCCGCTGTACATCCTGGTGTACTTGCTTTTGGATAGAAAAATAATACTAACTTTTTACCTGTGTAGTCAGATAACCTAATCGTATTTCCAACATTGTCTTTGGCTTCAAATTGAGGAGAAGCATCTCCTATTTTTAATGATGTCATGTGTATTAATTTGAAAGTTATTAAGTAGGCAAGTTACAAAGTCTTCAAACAAATCCCTACAACATCTATTAAAAATTACTTTTCAACTTTGTACATTTGTCATAACAAACTGATCCCATGAATAAAAAAGAAACCGTTCAATTTATAATTGATACACTTCAAAAACTCTATCCGGAAATTCCTATTCCCTTGGATCATAAAGATCCTTATACGCTGTTAATTGCTGTTTTACTCTCCGCTCAGTGTACAGATGTCAGAGTCAATAAAATTACCCCTATTTTGTTTGCTAAAGCAGACAATCCTTTTGATATGATAAAAATGACTGTTGAAGAAATTAAAGCCATTATTAGACCCTGTGGTTTATCCCCTATGAAAAGTAAAGGGATTCATGGATTGTCAAAAATTTTAATAGATACCTACAACGGAGAAGTTCCTCAAAGTTTTGAGGGTTTAGAGGCGTTGCCTGCTGTAGGTCATAAAACAGCAAGTGTTGTGATGAGCCAGGCTTTTGGCGTCCCAGCTTTTCCTGTAGATACGCATATTCACAGGTTGCTCTGGCGTTGGAATTTGACAAACGGAAAAAATGTACAACAAACAGAAAAAGATGCAAAAAGATTATTTCCAATGGAACTGTGGAATGAGTTACACCTCCAAATTATTTGGTATGGAAGAGAGTATTCTCCTGCAAGAGGATGGGATTTAGAAAAAGACAGTATTACAAAAACAATTGGTAGAAAATCTGTTTTGAAAGAATATTACAAGAAAAACAAGCACTAAAAAAAGCTTCAACCTGGGTTGAAGCTTTTTTCGTTCTTAATTCAAATTCAATTCAATGTAGTTTTTTGATTTGCTTTTAACAAAAGTGAACGATTTGGAAAAATTAATCAAAAATTGAACTGTTTCTTTTTTTGGTTGCACCTGAATTTCAGATGACTTTTTTGAGTAAAGTTGCATCATATATTCTATTTAATCACTTGATTTATATTAGAATAACGAAGGCTTTTTTAATTTATTGTTAATTTACTAAAACAATTTTATGTTTCTCTATTAATTTTCTCAAGTTAATTAAAGCATAGCGCATTCTACCGAGAGCAGTATTGATACTAACACCGGTATTTTCACTTATTTCTTTAAAACTCATGTCTCTATACATGCGCATGATCAATACTTCTTTTTGTTCTTCTGGCAATTCATAAACAAGTTCTCTTACATCACTGTAAATTTGTTCTTGTATCATTTTCTTTTCTACATTTAAGCTACCATCACTTAAAATAGAAAAAATATCGAAATCATCTGAATTTTTGAAAGAAGGCATTCTTTTAGATTTTCTAAAATAATCAATAACCAAATTATGCGCTATTCGCATCACCCAAGGTAAGAACTTACCCTCTTCGTTATAATTTCCTTTTTTCAAGGTTCTAATTACTTTGATAAACGTATCTTGAAAAACGTCCTCTGTAACATCTTTATCTTGAACTTTACTATAAATAAAGCGATACAATCTTTGTTGATGTCTTTTGATTAAAATTTCTAGAGAAGATTCTTTACCTTGAATATATTGACTGACTAGAGTACTGTCTAACACTAATTCTTTACTAACCATTACTACTCTTTTTATTGAACAAACAATTGTTCATGTTAATTAATTGAATAATTTAAAAGTAGTTTTTTTGTATAAGAAGTATATTTAATTGGTTATGTATAGGCCAAATATCAATAATATTTTTTTAAACAGCAAATAATTTAACATAATCATCTCTTTTTTTTAATACAATAGTTTAAAAAAACAGTATTTTTATAGCAGATATATTATAGCTACATGAAGATGGATATTTCTGAAGTAAGTCCTAAAAATAATATTATTATTAAAGGGGCTAAACTCCACAATTTAAAGAATATTGACGTTGTTTTACCGAGAAACAAACTGATCGTAATCACTGGACTTTCTGGGTCTGGAAAGTCTTCGTTAGCCTTTGATACCTTGTATGCAGAAGGACAAAGACGCTATGTAGAAAGTTTAAGCTCATATGCTCGTCAGTTCTTAGGAAAATTACACAAACCAAAAGTAGATTTCATCAAAGGAATTGCTCCAGCAATTGCTATTGAACAAAAAGTAAATGCGACGAACCCTCGCTCTACTGTTGGTACATCTACAGAAATTTATGATTACATCAAACTTTTATATGCCCGAATTGGGACAACCTACTCTCCTATCTCTGGTAAAAAAGTAAAAAAAGATACTGTTTCTGATGTTGTAAATTTCATAAAAGAGTTCGATGAACAAACAAAACTACTTTTATTAGCGCCCATTTCAATCAATGAAAATCGAGATTTAAAAACACTTTTACAAGTGTTAGAACAACAAGGTTATGCACGTTTAAAATGGAATGAAGAAATATATAGAATTTCAGATTTCCCTCAGGAGAGTTTCAAAAATGAAGGTCTATATCTAGTTGTAGATAGAATCATTACCAAAGATGATGAAGACTTTTACAACCGAGTAGCAGATGCAATTCAAACAGCATTTTTTGAAGGAAAAGGAAGTTGTTTTATTGAAAATTTAAAAGATCACAAAGTAACTAACTTTAGTAATAAGTTTGATTTAGACGGCATGTCTTTTCTTGTACCTAATTCACATTTATTTAGTTTTAATAATCCTTACGGAGCTTGCCCAACTTGTGAAGGATATGGAAATGTTATTGGAATTGACGAAGAATTAGTCATCCCAAATACTGGGTTATCCATTTTTGACGATTGTATTTTTCCTTTTAGGACTCCATCTTATATTCATTACAAAGAAGACTTAATTGCAGTTGCCTACCAATTTGATATTCCGATTCATAAACCCTGGTTCGAACTTTCTGAGAAACAAAAAGAGCTTGTTTGGAATGGTAATTCATCTTTTAACGGAATCCATCATTTCTTTTCAATCTTAGAAGAAAAAAGTTATAAAATTCAGAATAGAGTCATGCTTTCTCGTTATCGAGGAAAAACAAAATGTACGACTTGTAACGGTAAACGTTTGCGAAAAGAAACTGATTACGTTAAAATTAATGAAAAAACAATTTCAGATTTAGTTACCCTACCTCTAGATGAATTATCGGTATTTTTTAAAAATATTCAGCTGAATCCTTACGAAGCAAAAATTGGAAAACGTTTGTTGACAGAAATCACTAACAGACTCCAATTTTTAACGGATGTTGGTTTGTCTTATTTAACGATCAATCGAACCTCTAACACCCTCTCTGGAGGTGAAAGTCAGCGGATAAACCTGGCAACTTCTTTAGGAAGTTCGCTAGTTGGTTCCATGTATATTTTAGACGAACCCAGTATTGGTTTGCATCCAAAAGATACAGAAAGATTGATTAAAGTTCTAAAGGATCTTCGAAATCTAGGAAATACTGTTATTGTGGTAGAACATGATGAGGACATCATGAAAGAAGCAGACTATATTATTGATATTGGTCCAGAAGCAGGTTCATTTGGAGGAGATGTTGTTGCAGAAGGAAATTTTGATGACATTTTAAAATCCGACTCCTTAACCGCAAAATATTTAAATAAAGAACTGCGTATTGAAGTTCCTCTTAAACGGAGAAGCTCTAAAAATTCCATTCAAATCGTTGGAGCAAGAGAGCATAATTTACAAAATATCAATGTCACATTTCCTCTAAATTGTTTGACGGTAATCACAGGTGTTTCAGGATCTGGAAAAAGTACATTGGTAAAAAACATATTGTATCCATCAATGCAAAAAAAGTTAATTGGATATGGAGATAAAATCGGACAACATACAGAGGTAAAAGGTAGTTTCGAAACGATAAAACACGTAGAGTTTATAAATCAGAACCCTATTGGACGTTCTTCTCGTTCAAACCCGGTTACCTACATAAAAGCATATGACGATATTAGAATGCTATATGCGAATCAGAAAATTTCAAAAATTAGAAATTTCAAACCGAAACACTTTTCTTTTAATGTAGAAGGCGGTCGCTGTGAAGTTTGTAAAGGAGAGGGAGAAGTTACGATTGAAATGCAGTTTATGGCTGATGTTCATTTAGAGTGTGACGTATGCAACGGAAAGCGTTTTAAAAAAGAGGTATTAGAGGTCAAATTCGATGAAAAATCAATTGATGATATTTTAAATCTAACCATTGATGATGCTATTGAGTTTTTCTCAGAAAATGGAGTTACAAAAATCGCGAATAAACTGAAACCTTTACAAGACGTTGGTTTGGGCTATGTTCAACTGGGTCAATCTTCCTCAACACTCTCTGGAGGAGAAGCGCAAAGAATTAAACTAGCTTCCTTTTTAGTCAAAGGAAATACAAAAGACAAAGCCTTGTTTATTTTTGATGAACCTACAACAGGATTGCATTTTCACGACATCAAAAAACTATTGGCTTCTTTCAATGCATTGATTGAAAAAGGACATTCAATCATTGTAATTGAACACAATATTGAGCTTATAAAATGCGCAGATTATATTATTGACTTGGGCTTAGAAGGTGGAAAAAATGGAGGGAATCTTATTTTTCAGGGAACTCCAGAAGCGTTAGCAAAGAATAAGAAATCGTATACGGCAACATATCTGGCTGAAAAACTGAAGCTATAAAATAAATAGCCCTAACCTATCCCTTACATGTCAAAGCATTACAATTAGCTGAATAACAAACAACTACACAATCATCTTAAATAACTCAAAAAACAAATACTAATTTTCAAACCTCCCAAACAAAAAAATCCTTCTCGTATGAGAAGGATTCTATTTTTGGGTGGAAGACGGGACTCGAACCCGCGACACTCGGTACCACAAACCGATACTCTAACCAACTGAGCTACAACCACCATATAATTGCGGCTGCAAATATAAATATTTTTTCTTTTCTATAGAAAGAAAAAATTAAATTAATTTATCTAAATCTTCTATGGCAACAGAACGTTCTGACGTATAGCCCTCTGCAAATTCTACACCAATTAATCGTCCTAGATCTCTGGCTCTATAGTGAACACTATCTGTAAAATTTTTGCTACTGATAGGTGTTTCGGGCTCCTTACTTGTCGGATCATAAAATTGAGAACGATACGCCATGACTGCTCTTATTTTAACCTCCATAAAACCAGTTACATTCACTACAAAATCTGGAGTACTATTTTTCCATTGGATGTAATGATGCACTTGCTTTGGCCTCCAATGAACTTGCTGCTTCCCATCTTGTTCTGTTTCAATCTTTGACAAACCACTCAAGAAACAGGCGTCAGAGACTAACTTACTCCCTTTTGGATGGTCTATGTGCCGATCATCTTTGGCATTACACAATACAATATCGGGTTGATATTTACGGATCATTTTTACAATTTCTAATTGATGTGTTTTATCATTAACAAAAAAAGCATCATCGAAATTCAAATTTTCACGAACGGAGAGTCCTAAAATTTTAGCAGCTTTTAGTGCTTCTTGATCTCTTATTTCTGCAGAACCACGACTCCCGAGTTCTCCTCGAGTTAGATCAACAACCCCAACCTTCTTCCCTAAAGAAACCTCCTTTGCAATCGTTGCCCCACAACCCAACTCAACATCGTCAGGATGAGCACCGAATACTAAAATATCTAATTTCATATGTATTGTATATTGTTCACTTATTTAAAACTGTACAGTAAAAGAAATAAAAATTACTTCTTATTTGATCTCAAATTCAAAAATAGAAAACAGAAAGTTAATAATTAGATTTTTAACAAAAAAATAAACATTAAGTACTTCCGTAACTCTTTAAAAAACGAGGCTCCTTCAACTATATTTGGAACTATAAACATCCTGGGGTATTCCTAATTTGTTTGATCTATTTATTGTTGACAGAATACGTACTAAATTCATAATTCATTGTGCGATCGATTAAAAAAATGAATATCTTCGTTTTATGATAACAGTGCTACTTATTGGAAATGGAAATATAGCTTCTCATTTGCATGCTGCTTTTTTAACTGCTGATCACATTGCAGTTACAAAAATAAGTTCGAGAAACTTAGAACATATTCCCTATGCAGATATCACAATTATTGCCGTTTCAGATGATGCAATAGCCGAAGTTTCCTCGCAAATAAAAAATCCTTTTGTAGTTCATACTTCTGGAGCCTGTGAGATCGGCGAATTGAAAAACACCACACACAAGGGAGTCTTTTATATGTTACAAACCTTTACTAAAAATAAAGAAGTCAATTTTAATGAAGTCCCTTTTTGCCTGGAAGCAGAAAATACCGAAAAACAAGAATTATTAGAGAAATTGGCTAAGGTCATTGGGAAGAATATCTACTCAGTAAATTCTACACAACGTAAAGCCTTGCATGTGGCTGCTGTATTTGTAAATAACTTTACGAATCATTTATATTCAACTGGAAATGAGATTTGCAAAAAACAGGGAGTTCCTTTTGAAATATTGCACCCCTTAATCAAAGAAACTGCCTCTAAAGTAACTTATTTATCTCCCGAAAAAGCCCAAACAGGACCAGCCATTCGAAACGATTTAAAAACAATTAAAAATCATTTAGATTTGCTAAATATACAACAACAACAAATTTATACAATCCTTACAAAATCGATCCAAGATGGACATTAGCTACAAACAATTATTACCTAACATAAATACATTTATTTTTGATGTTGACGGAGTCTTAACCAATGGAATGTTAACAATTATGCCCGATGGTGAATTGGTCAGACACATGAATGTGAAAGACGGATATGCAATGAAAAATGCCTTGAATAAAGGATATCGAATTTGCATCATTTCTGGAGGAACCAACGAAGGTGTGAGAGATCGGTTATCAGCTTTAGGAATTGAAGATATTTACCTAGGTGCTCATGATAAAATTAATCAATACGAAACCCTCTTAAAAAAACACAATTTAAGATCAGAAAACATCTTATACATGGGAGATGATGTCCCTGATTACCCTGTAATGAAGCTCGTTGGATTGGCCGCTTGCCCTAAAGATGCAGTAAGAGAAATTCAAGAAGTGTCCAAATATATTTCCGATAAAAAAGGTGGCGAGGGATGTGTACGAGATGTGATTGAACAAGTGCTTCGTGTTCAAGGAAAATGGTCTGAAAACTTTGATGCCAGCTTATAGTTTTAAGACATCGGATGCAAACAACTATTTTAAATTGGTATTCGTTTTATCTTCATCAAGAAATGTAGAAGTAGATTTTTTGTGAGTTAGTTTTTTTCTTCTAACATCGGAACAAATGCAAAATCTCCTAACTCCTGTTTTTCAAACTCTTTGGGGGAGGTTCGAGTAAAAAGGGTCATTATTTGCGTTTTATCTCCTACAGGGATCAATAAACTTCCTCCTACTTTTAATTGTCCCAAAAGTGCTTTAGGAACAAAAGGAGCACCCGCTGTAACGATAATTTTATCAAAAGGAGCTTGTTCAGGAAGGCCTTTGTACCCATCACCAAAAATAAATTTCTTGGGTTTATATCCTAATTTAGGGAGAAATAATGAGGTTTTTTTAAACAACTCTCGTTGTCTTTCTATGGTATATACTTCTGCATTTAATTCTAATAAGACTGCTGTTTGATAGCCAGAACCCGTTCCTATCTCCAAAACCTTATGAAAATTTTCAACAGCTAAGGTTTGCGATTGGAACGCTACAGTATAAGGTTGAGAAATAGTTTGATCTGCAGCGATAGGAAATGCTTTGTCTTGATAGGCATGAGACTCAAAACTACTGTCTATAAATAAATGACGGGGAATTTTACGAACTGCATTCAACACATTTTCATCAACAATGCCTTTTTGTTGTAATACCTTAGCTAGTTGATTACGAAGCCCTTGATGTTTGGAAGTGTCTTTCAAATTTATCAATTTTTTGAATTCTAAAAATAGTAATTAATCCCTATAAATAGTCATAAAATTGTATCTTTGTTTTTAGCTGATTTTAAAATCAGAAAACACGAAATTAATGTCTTTACAAAATCAAAAGTGATTTTTTCATCTCATATTGAGAAGTGCTCAAGCATCGATAAAAATCAATTTTATTTTACTTTCAAAGACTTAAAATATAGGATATGCTGAAAGTTGGAGTTTTAGGTGCAGGGCACCTTGGTAAAATTCATTTACGTCTGTTACAAGAATCTAAAAAGTATGAATTGATAGGTTTTTATGATCCTTCTGAAGAGAATGCAAAAAAAGTAGCTCTTGAGTTTGGTTATACTTCTTTTTCATCTATTGCATCTTTAATAGATGCTGTTGATGTTGTTGATATTGTAACCCCAACACTCTCGCATTTTGATTGCGCGAAACAATCTATAGAAAAAGGGCGTCATATATTTATTGAAAAACCAATTACAAAAACAGTTTTAGAAGCAGAAGCTATCAAAATACTGGCAAGTCAATATCACGTTCAAGGGCAGGTAGGCCATGTCGAACGTTTTAATCCAAGTTTTACAGCTGTAAAAGAAATGATTGATAATCCAATGTTCATAGAATCTCATCGATTAGCAGAATTCAATCCACGAGGAACAGATGTGCCAGTCGTATTAGATTTAATGATTCATGATATCGATATCATCCTTTCTGTTATTAATTCTAAAGTAAAAACAGTGCATGCAAGTGGAGTTGCTGTTATTTCTGACACACCTGATATTGCCAATGCTAGAATAGAATTTGAAAATGGATGTGTTGCCAACCTAACAGCAAGCAGAATCTCGATGAAGAATATGCGTAAAACTAGATTTTTTCAAAAGGACGCATATATCTCTGTCAATTTTTTAAGCAAAGAATCGGAAGTTGTTAAAATGAAAGAGGTTCCTGAAAATCCGGATGAATTTGCAATGATTTTACAAAATGCAGAAGGCGTAAAAAAACAAATTTACTTTGAAAATCCTGCAATAGAAAATAACAATGCCATTTTAGATGAATTAGAGTCATTTGCAGATGCTATTCAAACCAATAGTACTCCTATTGTTACTTTAAGTCAAGGTGCAGAAGCATTAAGGGTTGCTCAAATGATTATCGATTGTTTCTAATATAGAAAATCATCGAAAATTTAATACTTAAGATTTAAAATTCTTATGTAAAACCTAGTAACTATTTTTTAATACACCCTAATAATATGAAAAACATCGCAGTTATAGGAGCGGGAACCATGGGAAATGGGATTGCTCATACTTTTGCACAATTCAATTACAATGTACATTTAATTGATATCTCAGAAGAATCTCTGGAGAGAGGAATGAAAACCATTGTCAAAAATTTAGACCGGATGGTTGCTAAAGAAAAGATTTCTGAAGCTGACAAAAAAAAGACATTACAGCAGATTAAAACGTTTACATCGATTAAAGAAGGCGCTAAAATTGCCCACCTTGTCATAGAAGCTGCTACTGAAAATGCAGTTTTAAAAACAGGTATTTTTAAAGAATTAGATGCAGTTTGTAGTGAAGAGACTATTTTAGCAAGCAATACCTCTTCCATCTCAATCACTCAAATTGCAGCGGCAACCAACAGGCCTGATAAAGTAATCGGAATGCATTTTATGAACCCAGTACCCATCATGAAATTGGTCGAAATTATTAGGGGATACAATACCTCTCATGAAGTAATGGAGACGATCGTCGCTTTGTCTAAAAAAATAAATAAGACTCCCGTAGAAGTCAATGATTATCCTGGTTTTGTAGCAAACAGAATTTTAATGCCAATGATTAATGAGTCCATAGAAACGCTGTACAATGGAGTTGCAGGTGTCAATGAAATAGACCAGGTGCTAAAGTTAGGAATGGCACACCCTATGGGACCCTTACAATTAGCAGATTTTATTGGGTTGGATGTTTGCTTGTCTATTTTAGAAGTGCTTTATGATGGTTTTAAAAATCCTAAATACGCTCCTTGTCCCCTTTTAGTAAATATGGTAAGAGCAGGAAAATTAGGTGTAAAATCTGGGGAAGGATTTTACGATTATTCACAAAATAAAAAAGCGGAGAAAGTCGCTAAAATGTTTTCTTAGAAACATTGAAATAGCCGTCAATTGACACAAATGAATAAAAAAAAATTACTGCTTTTAATCTTGTTTCTATCGGTTTGTATTATAAGAGCGCAAGAACATAATACAGGAATCTTTCAGATTAAAAGAATTGGATTCATGTATAGTAACGCAAAGCAAAATAATTTGATAATAAATGATAAAGACTATTCTTATCAGACAAAAACTTATAAAATTCAAACATTTCACGACTTAGGACGTTGGAAAAATATTGATTTAGAATTGATTGTACAGCCTCAGATACACTCCATACAGCATCAATTAATCAACGAACAATTTGTATTGCCCTCTGAGGAAAACTATCTAGAAAAAAGGATCGAATTTACAACTCCCAAAAACATGCATTTGTATGCGATAGAATTTGGAGTTGCACTGAAAAAGAAACTTTTGAAAAAAGTAGACATTCTAGCCACTATTGGGTTGGGAATTGCAACGATAACAAAGAGAACAGAACGACTCGCCAAAGGATTTACATTTATCGAAAATGGTGCTCTAGGCATTTCATTTCAAACCTCAAATACAACCTTTTTATACCTAGGTAGTTCAATTGGTCACATTTCTAATTTGAATTTTAAATCTCCAAACAGCGGATACAATGTTTTGGGATATGAAATTGGATTTTCATATCAATTACAATAGGGACTTTGTTCATACCTATTTAAAATTTAAGAAAAATTTAAGCATACAGTTATAGTTTTAATTGATGGTTTTTTATAATTTTATCGAAAATTATGATACTCCATGACCATTACCCAACTAAAATACGTATTATCTGTTGCAGAATATCAAAACTTTACAGTAGCTGCTGAACATAGTTTTGTAACGCAACCTACCTTAAGTATGCAAATACAAAAACTTGAAGAGGCACTGAATGTTCAGATTTTTAATCGTTCTAAAAAACCAATTGAACTCACAGAGATCGGGAAAAAAATTGTAGCGCAAGCAAAGGTCATTGTCAATGAAAGCAATCGAATTTCAGACATTGTAGATCAACAAAAAGGATTTATTGGAGGTGAGTTTAGAGTGGGGATCATCCCCACGGTCATGCCTACTTTGCTCCCTATGTTTTTACAAAATTTTACAAAAAAATATCCAAAAGTAACCTTAATCATCGAAGAATTGACCACAGATGAAATCATCCGTAAATTATCTGATGGCCACATCGACGCAGGACTTGCGGCAACTCCGTTAGAAAATGATTCAATCATAGAAAACCCCTTATATTATGAACCTTTTGTAGGTTTGATTCCAAAAAACCACAGACTTTACAACCAACAAAAAATTACGTCTGATGAATTGGAAATACAAGACATTTTATTGCTAGAAGATGGACATTGTTTTAAAGACAGCGTTATCAATTTATGTAGCACGCATAAAATTGACAACACGAAGGGCTTTCAATTAGCTAGTGGAAGTTTTGACACACTAATTAAACTCTCTAAAGAAGGTTTGGGCATGACGCTGCTGCCTTATTTACATACCCTAGATTTAAATGAGGAAGACAAAGCAAATTTACGAGATTTCACCAACCCACCTCCAGCTAGAGAAGTAAGTTTAATTTATCACAAATCGCAACTAAAAATGCAACTCATTGAAGCTTTAAAGAAAACAATAGATGGAATCATAAGGGGTGCGATCTCTTTTTCAGATGTAAAAATTGTAAGTCCTCTGGCGAAGAGATAAAAAAAAGCGATCCTAAAAAAAGGAAGCTTAATAGCTTCCTTTTTTTATGCATACATTTTATCTCGTAATTCCTTAATTTTTGGATCTGACAGATAATCATCAAAGGAGGTATGTCTATCTATCACTCCTTTTGGAGTTAATTCGATTACTCTGTTTGCAACAGTTTGTGCAAACTCATGATCATGAGTTGTAAACAATACAGTCCCTTTAAAATTTATTAAAGAATTATTTAATGCTTGTATAGATTCTAAGTCTAAGTGATTCGTTGGTTCATCTAACACTAAAATATTAGCTCTTTTCATCATCATTCTAGACAACATACAACGTACTTTTTCCCCTCCTGAAAGCACATTACTTTTCTTTAAAGCTTCTTCTCCAGAAAAAATCATTTTCCCTAAAAAACCTCTTAAAAAAACTTCCTCACGTTCTTCTTCAGTTTGTGCATATTGTCGCAACCAATCAACTAAATTTAAATCGCCATTTTGAAAAAAGGAAGAATTGTCCAAGGGTAAGTAGGACTGAGTGGTAGTCACACCCCAATTGTGTTTCCCTGAATCTGCTTCTTGATTCGCTGTTATAATTTGATAAAAAGCAGTTACTGCTCTAGAATTTTTAGAAATAATCGCAATTTTGTCTCCTTTGTTTAAATTGATGTCTACTTTGGCAAATAGTTGTTCACCTTCAAAGTCTTTAGACAGCCCCTCTACATTTAAAATCTGGTCACCAGCTTCACGATCGCTTTTGTAAATGATCGCAGGGTACCTTCTACTTGACGGCTTAATTTCATCAACGTTTAATTTCTCTATCATTTTTTTACGAGAAGTTGCTTGTTTCGATTTTGCCATATTTGCAGAAAAACGTCGAATAAATTCTTCTAATTCTTTCTTTTTATCTTCTGCCTTTTTATTTTGCTGTGCTCTCTGTCTCGTTGCTAATTGGCTGGACTCATACCAAAAAGTATAGTTCCCAGAAAAATGATTGATCTTCCCATAATCGATATCAGAAATGTGTGTACAAACGGCATCTAAAAAGTGTCTATCGTGTGAAACAACAATTACACAATTGTCAAAATTTGCAATAAAATTTTCTAACCAAGCAATCGTTTCAAAATCTAAATCATTGGTAGGCTCATCCATGATTAGTACATCAGGATTACCAAACAATGCCTGTGCAATTAGTACACGAACTTTTTGCTTACCATCCAAATCTTTCAATAAGGTATAATGTAAGTTTTCAGAAATTCCTAAATTAGATAACATCGCAGCGGCATCAGAATCTGCATTCCATCCATTCATTTCTTCAAAAACTATTTGAAGTTCGCCAATTTTTTCTGCATTTTCATCAGTATAATCAGCATACAAATCGTCAATTTGCTTTTTTATTTTGAACAGTTCTTTATTACCCATTACCACCGTTTCTAGAACTGGATGCTCATCAAAAGCATAATGATCTTGAGTCAACACAGACATTCGCTTTCCTTTCTCAAGATGAACCTGACCAGAGGTTGGTTCTTGCACACCCGAAAGTATCTTTAAGAACGTTGATTTCCCTGCTCCGTTTGCACCAATAATTCCATAACAATTTCCTGTTTGAAATTTTGTGTTTACATCATCAAACAAGACGCGTTTTCCAAATTGTACAGATAAATTAGAAACTGATAACATATGCTAATTTTTAATTTTTGTGCAAAAGTACAAATTAGATTTATCTTTTCACACTCGATTTTAATGGTTTTAACTAAATAATGATGACCAATTCAACATTTTAAAAAAACTATTTTAACAATCAATTAACAATAAGGACTTTATTCTATCCCTAAATTTGCAAGTATTAGTGCATTACACAACGTATGGTTAAACATTTCCCTTTTTTAATTTTAGTATTCATAGCTTCAGCTTTTATTAGCTGTAGTTCTGAATCTACTAAACCTGACACCTATTTTGGAGGCAAAATTCTGAATCCAAAATCCAAGTATGTAGTATTGTATTCCATGGAAAAAGTTATTGACACGTTATTTCTAGAAAAAGACAATACCTTCTTAGGAAACTTACAGAACGTCAATGAAGGACTTTATTATTTTACACACGGAAACGAAAACCAATATATCTATCTAGAACCTAAAGACAGCTTAATGTTGCGATTGAATACATGGTATTTTGATGAGTCCATCGTTTTTGCAGGAAAGGGTGCCGAAAGAAACAACATGTTAATCGATTGTTTTTTAGAAGATGAAAAAGACAATCGAATGTTCTACAAACTAAATCTTTTAGAACCAAATGAATTTCAGGTAAAAGCAGATTCTTTACTAGATAGGAAACTAAAAACGTTTGATGAATACATTGCTAAAAATCAAAACGAAACTCCTGGTTTTAAACATATTTTGAAAACAGCACTTACCTATCCTATATATGCAAAGAAAGAAAGGTATCCTGTTGCTCACTCAAAAGTTTCAAACCAAGCAATGATTAAAAATATTGATCAAAGTTTTTACGACCACAGAAAATCTGTTCGTATTAATAACGACACCCTGATGTATTTCCCACCGCATTCAAAGTATGTGGGCAACTACTTATACAATATCACTTTCGAGCTAGGCCATTCACTAAGCGATAAAGAATATACTTCAGAGTTTACGGTAGACTTATTAAATACCATAGATCAAAATTTAACCTCCAAAGAGTTTAAAAATGCTTTTTTAAAGCAAACTGTTATTGGTCATTTTTACAGAAGATCTAGTTGTAATATTCACCAAGAAACCTTTGATACTTTCCTCAAATTAAGTACCGATGACACCGACAAAAAATTGGTACAACAACTTTTGTCCGATGCTAAGTTATTGACAAAAGGACAGCCCTTAAATGATTTTATGATCACTAATTTTAACAACCGTAGGCGGTCTATTAAAAAACTTACCAAAAATAAAAATACATTGCTCCTTTTTTGGAATCCTATTTACGTTTCCCAAAAATTCATACGTTCTAGAGTTAATTATCTAACTGAAATGTTTCCGCAGGTAGAATTTATTCAAATACGAATACATGGCAAGCAACAGGAGGTCATCCCTCAATTAAATCCA
>Ga0115563_1000436_pt1 | contig 33662 bp, 27 predicted proteins | sample COGITO_mtgs_1105_2_FD_87198 | JGI IMG/M metagenome (GOLD analysis project Ga0115563, IMG submission 87198) | Pelagic marine microbial communities from North Sea - COGITO_mtgs_110519 | ecosystem: Environmental > Aquatic > Marine > Epipelagic | place: Germany:Helgoland, sampling site Kabeltonne...
GTATTCATCCCAAACAGTCTGACCATCCGGCATCAGGGTGGTTCTGTCGCTGTCTTGCAGGGGACAATGGCCGGGCAGGCGACGTGCAAGCTGCGCCGGTTGGCGCAACAGAATCCGGCGATTGAAACGCTGGTCCTGCTGGACGTGCCGGGGACGGTGGATTTGATCGACACGCAGGCGGCCACTCGATTGGTCCGGCAGAAGCGCTGGAACACGGTTGTGCCGCGCGGTGGTTCGATTGCTTCGGGTGGCGTGATGCTGTTTCTTGGCGGGGTTGATCGCGTTGTTGAACCGGGCGGAGAAGTGGGTGTTCATGCGTGGTCGCAGCCCGGCGGGGGCGGGGTTCTGTTTTCTTCACCCGATGATATTCCGGCCCATGCCGAGCGCGCCTTTCGCAAGATTTACCGCGCGCTGGGGATGGATCCCGGCTTCTATGACTTCCAAGTTGACGCGGCCCCGGCAGAGGACATTCACTGGATGACCCGTGCGGAGTTGGAGCGTTGGAACGTGGTTACGCGCTAGTTTTCGCCCTTCACCCGGCTTTCGCGCCACAAAACGAAAAGACCGCTTGAGATAATCACGCCTGCGCCCGCAATCCCGAGCGCATTAATGCCGCCGCCAAACAAGACGGACTGCGCGACAATGCTCCAGACAATGGACATATAAAAGAAGGGGGCGACGCGGACCGGGCCGGCGTAATGCAGCGCGAGGACGTTAAACATGTGGCCTGCGGTTCCAAACACCATGCCCACCAGCAAAAACAGACCCCACGTCAGCGGATCTCCGGGCACTGACAGGTTGCCCTCGACCAGAAACAAGAACGGGATTAGGGCTACGGCGCCGACGGTGGTGGTATAGAACACGGCTGAACCGGCGGAATCATGCGCGGCGAGCATGCGCGTGGTCATCTGCATCAACGCAAAGAAAACCGCTGAACCAAGCGAAAGCAGCATCCACGGCGAGAAGCTCGCGCCCCAAGGCTGCATCACAATCAGCACACCCAAGAAGCCCACGACAATCGCAGACCACCGCATCCGACCCACTTTCTCACCCAACAGGGGCTGCGAGAGGGCGGCAAGGATCAGCGGGGCGCAAAAGAAAATGGAGATGGTGGTTGTCACCGGCAAATGGCCAAGCGCGATAAAGTTACAGACCGTCGTCGCCGCCATTGCTGCCGAGCGTGCAAACTGTAGCCACGGTCGGTTAACCCGCCAAATGTCCCACCGCCGATCAATCACGACGCCGACGAAATAAGATGCAACCAACCCACCGGCCAGCCGAACCCAAATGACCATGAGGTCGGGCATGCCCTTTACGTCAATGAGCAACTTGGCCGAAACATCCAACCCAGACCAGAACACAGTCGCGGTTAACATCAGACTCATACCCAGGACCGCGTTCGGCGTTGGTGTCGCCATCGTACATATTACCTTTCGCAAACGGCGCTGTGAGACGGGTCAGCGACGCAAAGCCCACTAACGTCGGCGAGTTTCTGGTGTTAAGCACCATACGAAAATCAAGATGTCACATGAAAAGGTGTGCAGTCCATGTCTTCAGGAATTCCCAGCACGGCACGTGTTGTTGTCATCGGCGGTGGTGTCGTTGGTGTTTCAGCCCTCTACCATCTCGCGAAAAAGGGTTGGTCGGATTGTGTGTTGCTTGAACGGACCGAACTGACGGCGGGTTCGACGTGGCACGCGGCGGGCCTGTTGCCGCTGTTCAACGTCTCATACTCCGTGGGGCAGTTGCACCAGTACTCGGTTGAGCTTTACGGCAAGCTAGAGGAAGAGACCGGTCAGGCCGTTTCGTTCCACAACACGGGCAACCTGCGCCTTGCCATGAATAAGGAGCGGATGGACGAATATCACTGGTATCGCTGTACGGCGGACACCATTGGTGTCGAAAGCCACATGCTGACCATCGAGGAAATCAAGAACCTGTGGCCGCTGATCAATACAGACGGTTTGACGGGCGCGCTGTGGCATCCGACCGACGGGCACATTGCGCCGGTGGACCTGACGCAGGCTTTGGCCAAGGGCGCGCGGTCGATGGGCGCGCAGATTCATCAGCGCACGGTCATGTCGAACATGGAGCGGACGGACGCTGGCGAGTGGGTTGTGACCTACCACCCCTATGGCGAGCCCGAGAACACCTCGACCATTACCTGTGAGCACGTCATTTGCGCGACTGGCAACTACGCCCGCGAAACCGCGCTGAAGGTTGGCTTGGAGATCCCGGCTATTCCGGTTGAGCATCAATACATCGTCACGGGTGAAGATCCGGTGCTGGTGGACTATCGCGCGGCGGGTAACAAAGAGCTGCCGGTTCTGCGCCAATCGGACAGCTCGTGGTATCTGCGAGAAGAGCGCGGCGGCTGGATCCTTGGTCCCTACGAAGAAGGCGCGCCAGCGCGGTTCGCCGATGGGGTTCCGGACTGGTTTGAAAAAGACCTGTTTGAAGGCGAGCTGGAGCGCCTGATTCCCCACGTAGAAACCTGCATGGAGCGGGTTCCATCGTTTGAAAACGGCGGCATCAAGCAGATCGTCAACGGCCCGATTTCCTACGCGCCCGATGGCAACCCGATGGTTGGCCCGGCGTTTGGCATTCCGAACATGTGGATATCCGAAGCGCACTCCTTTGGTGTCACGGCGGCCGGTGGTGCCGGGTGGCAGTTGGCGAACTGGATTGTGGACGGTGAGCCATCGGTGGACATGATCGGTGTTGATCCCCGGCGCTTTGGCGTTGTGACCAAGCATTTCACCAAGCTGAAGAACGAAGAGGCTTACAGCCACGTCTTCGTCAATCACTTCCCGATGGAAGAACGCCCCGCGGGACGGGGTGCGCGGACAATTCCGGTGCACCAAAAGCTGTTGGACGCAGGCGCCGTGATGGGCGCGCGCTTTGGCTGGGAACGGCCAAACTGGTACGCCAAGAACGGGGAGTCGGGCATCGACAACTACTCCTACCGCCGCTCGAACTGGTGGGAGCCGGTAAAACGTGAAGTGCACACCATGCGCGAGCGCGTTGGCCTGCTGGAGCTTTCGGGTTTCTCAAAGTTTGAGATCGAAGGGCCGGGTGCGCGGGGCTTCCTCGACACCCTCGTCGCCAATGCGATCCCGCAAAAGCAAGGGTCGGTCCGACTAGCGCACGCGCTCAATCCGTCGGGTTCTGTGCGGTCTGAATTTACCATCACCAAACTGACAGACGGCCAGCTGGGTGAGCGCTTCTACGCGATTTCCGGCGGGGGAGCACATGACTACGATCTGGACTACCTGCTCAAATCTGCGCCCAAAGATGGTTCGGTTTACATCAACGACGTGACCACCCAGTACGGCGTATTCGTCCTCGCAGGACCGGATGCACGCCGGGTGTTGGAACAGCTCGCGGACGCGGACGTTTCCAACGAGGGCTTCAAGTGGCTGACGGCGAAAGAGATGACCGTGGGCTTTGCGCCAAAGGTGCGGGCGCTGCGGGTGAACTTCGTCGGCTCGCTGGGCTGGGAGTTGCACCATCCGATCGAATACCAAGCGCACCTCTACGACGCGATCATGGAAGCGGGAAAGAAGTACGACATCGATCTCGTGGGCTTACGGGCCATGGATTCCATGCGGTTGGAAAAGTCCTACCGGATGTGGGGCACGGACCTGAACGCTGAGAACTCAATCCTGCAAGCGGGCCTGAGCCCGTTCGTTCGCATGAACAAGGGTGAGTTCATTGGCCGTGATGCACTGGCGGCGGAAAAGGCGGAGGGCTCGAAGCTGTCTTACGTGACCATCGAAGTCGATGCAGACGACGCCGATTGCTTTGGCAACGAGCCGATCATCATTGATGGTGAAGTGGTTGGTCGCGGCACCGCCGGCGGCTTTGGCCACTTTGTCAACAAGTCGCTGTTGCTGGGGTACATGCAGACCGATCGCGCGACCGTTGGCACTGATGTTAAAGTGCGCGTTCTCGATGGATTGCGCGACGCCCGCTTGATTGCGCACAGCCCGTTTGACCCTGAGAACGAGCATTTGCGTGCTTAAGGCGCAGCGACGCGGACTTTGTTAAGAATGGGGCGCATCGGTCTAAGGGGCTGAAGCGCCTTTTTCTTTTCACGGCTCTGTGCCACTAGAGGGCGAGTGTTCTTGAAGTCTTCGCCGATTCTGGTGGGGACCGTAAGAGCAAGAGCGCGTTTTTGTTGCCGGGAGTGATCTGTTGCGTCGCCAATCTCTATCCTTGATGACCCTCGCCGTTGGTGCGGTTCTTAGCGTTCTTGCCCTCGCGCCCCTCGCAGCGGGTCAGATGGTGACGGCGAATGATGACGTGGTGGCCGACAGCAATGTGCCTAAGTGGCTGCGGGACCGTCCGCTGGGCCTGACGTTTGGTTACGTGACGGCTTTTGAAGGGTCGGGCGAGTTAACGCCGTCGATCAGCCTTGCCTCGGACTACAGCTCCGCCAAAGCCGCGCGCTCGCCGCTGCAAACCATGTCGTCAATCGATATTCCCATTGTGAACCTCGATCTGCTGCAGTTGGGCATCAGCGGGAACCTGTGGCCTGACATTTCTGGCGTTGGGCCAAGAGAGGGGCTCGACCTGCTGTATCCATCGGTTACCGCCGGTATTTGGGGCAGTGTTGGGATCGACTCGATGGCTCTGGATGCTAAGATTTTGGGTAAAGTCTGGGCGCCGGAGGAATTTCCGAACCCCAGAGAGGGGTATGAAGCCCAAGTCGGCCTCACTCTCTACTCACCGATGATGCGTTTGGGTGGGGGCCGTTCTGTCGATCTGGCTGTGCGCGCGGATCTGACCATGGCGGATGATTTGTACATGGATCAGCACTTTGGAATTTCTGAAACCGAAGCTTTGGCGTCTGGCTTGGATGCATTCGATGCTTCTGCTGGCCTCAAGTCTGCTGGGCTTTCTATCGGCACAGCGGTGCCCCTGACCCGCAATTTCGAGCTTCAGGGCGCGGCGGGCATGGTGCAGCTGCTGGACAGTGCAGCCGCCTCGCCGTGGGTTTTGGAGCGCGGTGAACTGACCGATATTTGGGGCAATTTTGGCTTCGCATTCCGGTTTTAGACCGCCGGCCAATGTCGCAGGCGTAAAACTGCTGTGCGCATAGGCGCTACCATGTGACAAACTAAGGCTTGAGATTCTACCGCTCCGCGTGTTTTTTACGGCCATGTATGAAGGGGGCACGGTGCCTCCGGTTCACCAACATTGAGTGTATCCATGCCCAAAGCCATCGTGGACGGTGTCGAAGTCGAATTTGAACACGGTATGAGTGTTCTGCAAGTCGCTGAACTTGCGGGCGCTGAAATCCCCCGATTCTGCTACCACGACCGCCTGTCCGTTGCCGGTAACTGCCGCATGTGTCTGGTCGAAGTCGAAGACCAGCGTGGCCGTGCGCCGAAGCCAGCCGCGTCGTGTGCGCTGCCCTGTAGTGACGGCCTGATGGTCCATACCCGCACGGACAAGGTAAAGAAGGCCCGCGAAGGGGTGATGGAGTTCTTGCTTCTGAACCACCCACTCGACTGCCCGATCTGTGACCAAGGCGGCGAGTGTGACTTGCAGGATCAGGCACAAGCCTTTGGTCGCGACGGTTCCCGGTTTGCGGAGAACAAGCGCGCGGTCGAAGAAAAGTACATGGGCCCCCTGATCAAAACGATCATGACGCGCTGTATCCAGTGCACGCGCTGCGTTCGCTTTGCGACGGAAGTGGCGGGCACAGAAGACATCGGCTTGCTGAACCGTGGTGAGCACGCGGAAATTTCCACCATTGAGCAGGCTGTGCAGTCCGAGATGTCTGGCAACCTCGTGGACATTTGTCCCGTGGGTGCGCTGACGTCCAAGCCTTACGCCTTCACCGCGCGCCCTTGGGAGCTGCGCAAGACGTCCTCGGTTGATGCGATGGATGCCGTTGGTGCGAACATTCGGATCGATGCGCGGGGCCGTTCGGTGCTGCGCGTTCTGCCGCGCTTGCATGAGGATGTGAATGAGGAGTGGCTTGCGGACAAGTCCCGCCACGCCATTGACGGCCTGAGCCGCCAACGCCTCGACCGCCCCTACGTGCGGGAAAACGGCAAACTGCGCCCGGCGAGCTGGGACGAAGCTTTCAAGGCTGTCGTTGACCGGTTCAACGCCACCGCGGCTGACAAAATCGCTGCGATTGCGGGCGACCAGTGTGACGCCGAAAGCATGTTCGCGCTCAAGACGCTGATGGATGCCAAGGGCGCCAAGAACATGGATTGTCGCCAAGATGGCGCAGCGCTGGGCGAGGGTGGTAATCGCTCGGGCTGGTTGTTCAACACGACCATCGCAGGCCTCGAAGAAGCGGACGTGGTGGTGCTGGTTGGCTCCAACCCCCGCTGGGAAGCGCCGTTGATCAACGCGCGCATTCGCAAGCGGTTCCTGACCGGCGAGCTGCAGGTGTTTGGCGTCGGTGCTCCTCATGATCTGTCCTATGAGACAACGTGGGTCGGGGCTGGTCCACAGACGCTGCACGACATCCTCGATGGCCGCACACCGGCCGCGGATGCACTGCGCACTGCGAAAAAGCCGGTGATTATCGTCGGCCAAGGCGCTGTAGCCCGTGAAGACGGTGCCGCAGTCCTCAACATCGCTGGTCAGATTGCGGAGAAATACAACGCGATCCAAGACGGCTTTAACGGTTTCAACGTCCTGCACACCGCCGCAGCGCGGGTTGCTGGCCTGGATATGGGCTTCCTGCCCGGTGAAGGCGGCAAGGGCATGGGCGAGATCATCGCCGGTGCGCAGTCTGGCGACATCGAAATGGTCTACCTGCTCGGCGCAGATGAGTTCGACACCGAAACCCTGCGCAACGCGTTCGTGGTCTATCAAGGCCACCACGGCGATGCGGGTGCAAGCGTGGCGGACGTGATTCTGCCGGGTTCAGCGTACACGGAAAAGAACGGTCTGTTCGTCAACACCGAAGGCCGGGTTCAGGCCAGCCGTTTGGCGACCTTTGCGCCCGGTGATGCGCGCGAAGACTGGACCATCCTGCGCGCGCTGTCTGGCGCATTGGGCAAACCGCTGCCGTTCGACGACCTTGGCGCGCTGCGTCAGGCGATGGTTGCGGCGGTTCCGCACATGGGCGGCGTGGACCAGATCGAGGCGGCTGAATGGGCGCTGCCGGGCGTCGCTGGCGACATGCAGGACGCGGCATTCGAGCCGATCATCAACAACTACTACATGACCTGTCCGATTTCGCGGACATCGAAGACGATGGCGGAGTGTACCGAAGTGTACATGGCCGGCTCGCTCGACCAAGCGCGTGAAGCGGCGGAGTAAAAGGTATGATTGATCTCTTTCTGACGGTCGTTTGGCCTGCGCTGAAGATTGTGCTGACGATTTTGGCCGTGATTGTGCCGCTGATTTTGGGCGTGGCTTACATGACGCTGGCGGAGCGCAAGGTGATCGCGGCGGCGCAGTTCCGTCACGGGCCAAACGTCGTGGGACCGTTTGGTGTGCTGCAGCCTTGGGCTGATGCGCTCAAGCTGATGTTCAAAGAAGTGATCCTGCCCGCAGGCGCGAACAAAGTGGTGTTCTTTCTTGCGCCAATGTTGACCTTTGCGCTGGCCATGCTGGCGTGGGCCGTGATGCCTATCACGGAAAACTTCGCCATTGCTGATATCAATCTCGGTCTGCTGTACCTGTTCGCGATTTCGTCGCTGGGCGTGTACGGCATTATCATGTCGGGCTGGGCGTCGAACTCCAAGTACCCGTTTTTGGGCGCGCTGCGGTCTGCGGCGCAGATGGTTTCTTACGAAGTTTCCATGGGCTTGATCATCATTACCGTGGTCATCACCGTGGGCGCGGGCGGCTTTAACCTCGGTAACATTGTGGAAGCACAGCGCGACCTCTGGTTTGCGGTCATCCACTTCCCGATGTTTGTGGTGTTCTTTATCTCTGCGCTGGCAGAAACCAACCGTGCACCATTTGACTTGCCCGAAGGCGAGTCCGAGCTGGTGGCGGGTTACTTCCTCGAATACTCATCCATGCAGTTCGCCCTGTTCTTCCTCGGTGAGTACGCGAACATCCTGCTGATGTCCGCGATGACAGTGACGTTGTTCCTGGGCGGTTATCTTTCCCCGGTTGAGGTGTGGTTCTTGGGCGATGTCTGGATGCAGCCGATTTGGTTCATGCTAAAGACCTCGTTCATCGCGTTCGTGTTCCTGTGGGTGCGCGCAACGGTCCCGCGTTACCGCTATGACCAGTTGATGCGCTTGGGCTGGAAAGTATTCCTGCCGCTATCGCTTTTCTGGGTCGTTTTGACATCCGGCATCATCGTCGGCTTCGGTCTCTAATCGAAAAGGCTATTCGCACATGTCCGCTCTTTTAAGCTCTCTGCGCAGCCTACTCCTGCTCGAACTCGTTCGCGGGATGGGGCTGACCCTTTGGTCCATGTTCACCGGTCGCCGCGTGACCGTGAACTACCCCTATGAAAAGGGTGTTCTGAGCCCTCGTTTCCGGGGCGAGCACGCCTTGCGCCGCTACCCAACCGGTGAAGAGCGCTGCATCGCGTGCAAACTGTGTGAAGCGATCTGCCCGGCACAGGCCATCACCATCGAAGCCGAACCGCGCGAAGACGGCTCCCGCCGGACCACGCGCTACGACATTGATATGACCAAGTGCATCTACTGCGGCTACTGCCAAGAAGCCTGCCCGGTTGATGCGGTGGTACAGGGGCCGAATTACGAGTTCTCAACCGAGACCCGGGCCGAGCTCTATTACGACAAAGACAAGCTGCTTGATAATGGCGACCGCTGGGAACACCTGATCGCCGCCAACATCGCACAAGACGCTGCGTACCGCTAAGTCGGTTCCGGTATCCAGTTAGGAAAGACAAGACATGGAAGAGATCATCACAGGCTTGACCTTCTACCTGTTCGCCGCCGTGACCATTGCGTCGGCGATTATGGTCGTGGGTTCGCGCAACGCCGTTCACTCGGTGCTGTTCCTGATCCTCGCCTTTTTCACCTGTTCTGCGCTGTTCGTTCTGCGCGGTGCTGAGTTCGTCGCGATGATCTTGGTGATCGTCTACGTCGGCGCGGTGGCGGTGCTGTTCCTGTTCGTTGTGATGATGCTCCACGTCGGTGAAAACCGGCTGTTCCAAGGCGTTCGGCGCTTTGGCGTCGTGGGCGTTCTGGTCGGGTTGGCTGTTGCGGCCGAGCTGATCATCGTCATTTCAACCCGCGCGTTCCGCCAAGATATGCCGGCTGTTGCCTCCAACCCTACGACGGCTGATTTGAACGTCACCGAGGCGCTGGGGCAGATCCTCTACACCGACTACTTCCTGCTGTTCCAGATGTCCGGTCTGGTGCTGCTGGTTGCTATGATCGGTGCCATTACCCTGACGTTGCGCCAGCGCGACGGGGTTAAGAAGCAATCCATCCCTCAACAGATCGAACGCAAGCGTGAAGACGCTGTGGCGTTGCGCAAGGTCGAGTCCGGCAAGGGCATCGGCTAACCGCGCACGACTGTTGAAGACATCGACCTATAACAAGACCCTTTGAAAGGCGCGTCTGAGGCGACCACCTCAGCCCGCGCCACGGAGATAAGACGAAGACCATGGCCATTACGCTCGAACACTATCTGGTTGTCGGGGCATTGCTGCTCACGATCGGCCTGTTCGGCATTCTGCTCAACCGGCGGAACGTCATCATTATCCTTATGTCCGTTGAGCTTATGCTGCTGTCGGTCAACGTGAACTTGATCGCGTTTTCGACGGAGCTGGGTGATCTCACGGGGCAAATCTTTGCTTTGTTGATCCTGACAGTGGCGGCGGCTGAAGCGGCCATCGGTCTGGCGATCCTCGTGGTGTTCTTCCGTAATCGCGGGAACATTGAGATCGAAGACATCAACTCGATGAAGGGCTAGGGCAGCAGTATGTTTGATTTCCTCATCGAAAAAGCGATCGTCTTCCTACCGCTGATCGCGGCGATCATTACCGGTTTCGCAGACAAGCGTCTGGGCGACCGAAATGCACAGCTGCTCACCTCGGGCACCATGGTTCTGGCGGCGCTGCTGTCGGTTTGGCTGTTTGTTCAGGTGGGCTTGAACCACAAAGACGCGTATGTCGTCCCGCTGTTCACGTGGTTCGCCTCGGGTGATTTTGCGGCCAGCTGGGCGCTGCGGATTGATACGCTGACGGCGGTGATGCTGGTGGTTGTGACCGTGGTTTCGTCCATCGTGCACATTTACTCCGCCGGCTACATGGCGGATGACAAATCGATCCCCCGGTTCCAGGCGTACTTGAGCCTCTTTACCTTTGCCATGCTGATGCTGGTCACAGCCGACAATCTGATCCAGCTGTTCTTTGGTTGGGAAGGCGTGGGGCTGAGCTCATACTTGCTCATTGGCTTCTGGTATCACAAGCCATCGGCCAACGCTGCGGCGATGAAGGCGTTTATCGTCAACCGCGTGGGTGATTTTGGCTTTGCGCTGGGTATCTTTGGTGCATTCTTGCTAACCGGTTCTGTTGCGTTCTCCGGCGAGACTGGCGTTCTGGAAATCGCGCGTCACGTCGATGCGGACAACCCGCTGCCGGGTATCCTCGGCATGTCCTTTGACACGTCGATCATCGTTGTCACCGCGCTGCTGTTCATGGGCGCGATGGGCAAGTCGGCGCAGTTCCTGCTGCACACGTGGCTGCCAGACGCGATGGAAGGCCCAACACCGGTCTCCGCGCTGATCCACGCCGCGACCATGGTGACCGCCGGTGTGTTCATGGTGGCGCGTCTTTCGCCTTTGTTCGAGCTTGCGCCGCTGGTTCTGGATTTCGTGACCGTGATCGGCGCCCTAACAGCGATTTTTGCTGCGACGGTGGGCCTGACACAGTTCGACATCAAGCGCGTGATTGCCTACTCCACCTGTTCGCAGTTGGGGTACATGTTCTTCGCCGCTGGCGTTGGTGCTTACGACGCGGCTGTTTTCCACTTAATGACCCATGCGTTCTTCAAGGCGCTGCTGTTCTTGGGCGCAGGCTCTGTCATCCACGCGATGCATCACGAGCAGGACATGCGCAAAATGGGCGGTATCTGGCGCAAAGTGCCGGTGACTTACGCCTACATGTGGATTGGTTCGCTGGCGTTGGCCGGGATCGGCATTCCGTTCCTGTTTGGCCCGGCTGGGTTTGGCTTCGCAGGCTTCTACTCCAAAGACGCCATCCTCGAAGCCGCGCACGCTGCGCACACGCTCACGGGTAATTTCGCGTTCTGGGCTGGCATTACAGCGGCGTTCCTGACCGCGTTCTACTCGGGCCGTTTGATCTTCCTGACGTTCCACGGCGAAACCCGCGCGGACAAGCACACCTTTGACCACGCGCATGAAAGCCCGCTGGTCATGGTTGGCCCGCTGGTTATTCTCGCGATTGGCGCCGTGCTCGCCGGTGGTGTTGCCTATCCATGGTTTATGGAGGGCGGTCATCACGGCTACGGCGACGCAGGCAAGCATATGAAGCAAGCCACAGACGGCGCGACCTTCTGGGCGGGTTCGGTGGTGAAAGACCACGACTTGATCGACAAGATGCATGCGTCCGCAGCGTGGGTGAAAATCCTGCCGCTGGTGATGGCGGTATCCGGGCTGGGCCTGAGCGCGATTTTCTATCTGCTGATGCCAAACGTGCCCAAGCAGATTGCCAAGACTTTCGCCCCGATCGACATTTTCTTCCGCCGCAAGTGGTTCTTTGACGAGATTTACGACTTCCTGTTTGTCCGTCCGATCCAAAGCTTTGGCCGCTTCCTGTGGAAAGCTGGCGACGGCAGCATCATCGACCGCTTTGGCCCGAATGGGGTCGCGGGCGCGAGCCAACTGCTCGCCCGCTTCTTCAGCTCCATGCAGACTGGCTACATCTACCACTACGGCTTTGTCATGGTGGCGGGATTGGTCGCAATTATCACTTTGTTCCTGTTCGGAAGCGGCTTTGCTGGCCAGCTTCTCTCAGGCGGCAACTAAGCCGGGAAAGACGAGGACACCGCCATCATGGATAACCTGCCGTTTCTTTCCATTCTCATTGCGCTGCCGCTGATTGGCGCTTTGGCCATTTTGTTGCTTGCCCGTGGTGACGAGGAAACCGTCGCGCGCAATGCCAAGCAAGTCGCGCTCGCAAACTCGACCATCGTGTTTGTGATTTCACTGCTGCTCTGGGGCGGTTTCGACCGTGCCAACCCGGGCTTCCAGTACGTGGAGCAATACACGTGGATTTCACAGTACAACATCGCTTACCGCGTGGGCGTTGACGGGATTTCCGTGCTGTTCGTGCTGCTTGCGACGCTGCTGACGCCGCTGTGTATTCTCTCAGCTTGGGACGCGGTAAAGACCCGCGTTAAAGAGTACATGGTCGCCTTCTTGGTGCTCGAAGCGCTGATGATCGGTACGTTCGTCGCGCTGGATCTGGTGCTGTTCTACGTCTTCTTCGAAGCCGTGCTGATCCCCATGTTCCTGATCATTGGTGTTTGGGGTGGCGCGCGCCGGGTTTACGCCGCGTTCAAGTTCTTCCTCTACACGCTGCTTGGCTCTGTCCTGATGCTGGTTGCGATCATGACGCTGATCTACACCCAAGGAACGGCGGATATGATCCAGCTGGTCAAGGGCGATTTGGGGCTGGCGCAAAACATTCAGATATGGCTGTGGCTGGCCTTCTTCGCGTCCTTCGCGGTGAAGATGCCCATGTGGCCCGTGCACACGTGGCTGCCCGATGCACACGTGGAGGCGCCGACCGCCGGCTCGGTCATTCTGGCCGGTGTGCTGCTGAAAATGGGCGGCTATGGCTTCTTGCGCTTCTCGCTGCCGATGCTGCCAGATGCATCGGAGTCGATGGCGCTGTTTGTGCAAATCCTGTCCGTCATTGCGATCGTCTACACGTCCATCGTGGCGCTGGCGCAGGAAGATATGAAAAAGCTGATCGCTTATTCCTCTGTCGCGCACATGGGCTACGTGACCCTTGGCATTTTCTCGCTCAACGAGTTGGGGATCAACGGCGCGATTTTCCAGATGCTCAGCCACGGCGTCATTTCTGCGGCGCTGTTCCTCATTGTTGGGGTGGTGTACGACCGATTGCACACGCGCATGATCTCCCGCTATGGCGGTATTGTTGAGACCATGCCGCGCTACGCGATTATCTTCATGCTGTTCATGATGGCGTCGGTGGGTTTGCCGGGAACCGCTGGTTTCGTGGGTGAGTTCATGACGCTGTTTGGGGCATTCCAGTCCAACATGTGGATCGGCATCTTTGCCGCCTCCGGTATCGTTCTGGGTGCCACATACATGCTGCTGCTGTACCGCCGCGTGGTGTTCGGCAAGCTGGAGAAAGACGATCTCAAGGCCATGCTGGACATGACCCCGCGCGAGATCTTCATCTTCGCGCCTCTCGTCATTCTGGTGCTCTGGATGGGGATTTACCCCATGCCGTTCCTCGACATCATGTCGGCGTCGGTTGATGCACTGCTCGTTCCATTCGTTGAAGCCGACGCCGCTGGCGTTGCGACTTCAAACTAAACCGCTGATAGGGGTTTGATCGATGAACTCGAATTTCTCTGACATCGCGGTAATCCTTCCCGAGCTGTTGCTCGCGGTTATGGGCATGGCGTTGCTGATTTGGGGTGCCTTCCGCGGCAACCGTGACTTCCACGTTATCACGCTGACCGCAGCGGCGCTGATGTTCGCTGCCGCAGCTGTCGCCATTGTTTCGCCAACGGGCGGTGGCTTTAACAACCTGTTCGTCAACGACGCGTTTTCCCGGTTCTGCAAAGTCGTCATCTTTGGCGCAGGCGGTGTTTCCGCGCTCATGGCCGTGACGTTCAGCTCGGACACGTTCCGCCGGTTCGAAATGCCCGTCCTGATGATCTACGCCGCAACCGGCTTGTCGATCATGGTTTCCGCGCAAGACTTGATGACCGTGTACCTCGGGATCGAGCTGTCGTCGCTGTCTGCCTACGTTCTTGCCGCGATGCGCCGCGATAACCTGCGCGCATCCGAAGCGGGCCTGAAGTACTTTATCCTCGGCGCGCTGTCGTCCGTGATTCTGCTCTACGGCATGTCGCTGGTGTACGGGTACACCGGCGGTACGAGCTTTGAGGCGGTTGCTGCGGGTATTGGCGGTGATGCGTCCTTTGGATTGATCATCGGTCTGGTGTTCCTGATCGCTGGTTTGGCCTTCAAGATTTCCGCCGCACCGTTCCACATGTGGACCCCCGACGTTTACCAAGGCGCACCGACGCCGATCACCGCTTTCCTCGCCACGGCATCCAAGATGGGTGCATTTGCGCTGGTGATCCGTGTGATGATGGAACCCTTTGCAGACATTACCGCAGAATGGCGGCAGATCGTCATTTTGCTGGCGATTGTTTCCATGGTTTGGGGCTCATTGGCCGCGATGTGGCAGACCAACATCAAGCGCATGATGGCCTACTCGTCCATCGGTCATATGGGTTTCGCCTTGGTCGGCGTTGCTGCGGGCAGTGAAGCGGGCGTTACGGGCTGTTTGGTCTATTTGGCGACTTATGTTGTCATGAACCTCGGCGCGTTTGCGCTGATCTTGTCCATGAAGCGCGCAGGCCGTCCGGTTGAGTCCATCACCGATTTGGCGGGTTTGTCTCGCAACCGTTTGCCCATGGCACTGGCGCTTCTGGTGGTGTTCTTCTCCATGGCGGGTATTCCGCCGCTGGCTGGTTTCTTCGGCAAGTTCCTCGTGTTCACAGCCGCGGTTGAGGCTGGGTTCTGGTGGCTTGCGGTGATCGGTTTGGTGACATCCGTGCTGTCCGCTTTCTACTACATCCGCATCATCAAGATCGCCTTCTTCGACGAACCGACCGACGATGGCGAGTTTGACGCCGCTGACGTGTCGCTTCGCGCGGTGTACGGGCTGTCTGCGGTGTTCTTGCTGCTCTTCATCGCCTTTGTCCGCTTTGTTGTGGATTGGGCAAGTGCCTCAGCCAGCGTGTTCGCCTAGAGCCGCTTGAAGCCGGACGAGCCGAGCATGTCGGCGCATCCCTTTGACATCGAGGCGACGGACTTACCGTCGCCCTGGACCGGTCGGCTGTACGACCAGATCGGCTCGACCAGCGACGAAGCACTCGCGCTGGTCAAAGCCGGTGACATCACCACCCCCACGCTTTTCCTCACGGACCACCAGACCGCAGGCCGAGGCCGAGGGCGCGGCGCGGGCAGTTGGACGACGACAGCCGGAAACCTCGCTGTCAGCTTTGTCCACTTCCCCACATCGCCCGTGCGTGATTGGCCATCGCTGAGTTACGTCGCCGGCTTGGTGCTGGCGCAAACGCTGACGGACGTCTGCGGATTTCCGGCGGATAGCGTGCGGCTAAAATGGCCCAATGACGCTTTTGTCAGCGGGGGAAAGGTTGCGGGCCTGTTGCTCGAAACCGCATCTTCGCCGACCGGGCAGCAGGCGCTGGTGCTGGGTATGGGCCTGAACATTGAAAACGCACCCGTGCTTGATCGCCCGGACTATGTCGCGCGCGACTTGCGCGGGCTTGGCTACGACGGGCCAGCAAAACCAGTGGTGCTGGGGCTGATCCACGCGTGGGCCGAGGCGGTGCGCCGTTTCGACCTCGACGCCGGTGCAAGGACACAGATTTTCAAGGATTGGCAGGCCAAAGCCTTGTACTTGAACGAAGACATCACGGTGCGGTTGGAGGGGACGAAGACCATTGCGGGGCAATTTATTGGGCTGGACTCACTCTCTGGTGCCCTTAAGCTGAAATTAAAGAGCGGAGACGTTCGGACGATTTTAGCAGGCGACGTCATGCTCGACACGCCAATGCCGCGCAACGAATGATGGGGAGAGACTGACATGCTCCTGGCTATTGATTCCGGTAACACCAACGTGGTTTTCAGTCTTTTGGAAGACGGCGAAGTCGCGGCGTCCTGGCGGCGCGCGTCTGACGACCGGCGCACGGCAGACGAAGACGGCGTGTGGTTGCGGCAGCTGATGAAGATCCAAGGCACCAAGCCAACGGACATTAGCGCTGTGATCATCTCCTCCGTCCGCCCGGCGGCTTTGTTTGGGTTGCGGCAGTTGGCTGAGGTCTATTTCGGCTCTGTACCCTTGGTTGTCGGCGAAGATGACGTTCCGCTGAATTTCGACATTCGCGTCGATCGTCCTGAACAGGTCGGCGCCGATCGTTTGGTGAACACCCGCGCGGTTGCTTCGTTGTTGGGCGCGGGACCGGCCATTGTCGTGGATTTTGGCACCGCGACCACGCTGGATGTTGTCGCGGCAGACGGTGCTTACATTGGTGGTGTGATTGCACCGGGGGTTAATCTATCGGCCGAAGCGCTATATCAAGCAGCAGCGAGACTTCCTCGCATTGATATTCAGATGCCGAATTCAGTTTTGGGACAGGACACGGTTGCCTGCATGCAGTCGGGTTTGTTCTGGGGCTATGTTTCTATGATCGAAGGCCTGATTCACCGTTTGCGTGACGAGTTGGACATGCCGAGTGCGCCCGTGGTGGCGACCGGCGGTTTGGCTGCTTTGTTTGCAAGCGGGACGGATGTTTTTGATCACATCGACGCAGACTTAACCGTCAAAGGTTTGGCGGCACTTTACGCAGATTGGGCCGAGGCGCGGGCTTAAACAGCGCCAATACATTGATGGGGCGTGTCATGTCATGGCGCGCCCAAAACCATATAGAGCCGATCGCTGGACGGTCGTGCTCGAAGGAGAACCATGGCTGGACGCCTGACGAAACCCGCAAAGGACGAGATCCTTTTTGTGGCCCTTGGTGGTTGCGGTGAAATTGGAATGAACCTCTACGCTTACGGTCACAACAACCAGTGGCTTGTGGTGGATTGTGGTGTTGCCTTTGGCGATTTGAGCACACCGGGTATGGACGTGCTGGTCCCCGATGTGAGCGCGCTGGTCGAAGGCGGCGGTACGATTGTCGGCATGGCGATCACACACGCGCACGAAGACCATATTGGGGCCATTCCTCATCTGATCGATGAACTGGATTGCCCGATCTACACCACGCCTTTTGGCGCTTCGATGATTCAGCGAAAAATAGACAGCTACGGCGGCAGTGATGCGGAGTTGATCCGCGTAAAGCCCGGCGGGACGGTCCAGATTGGTGATTTCAAGGTCGAATACATCCCTGTAACCCACTCCATCCCCGAAGCCTGTGCCCTGTCGATTAACACGGCAGCGGGGCGGATGATCCACACGGGCGATTGGAAGATCGATCCGGATCCGCAATTGGGCATGATGTTTGACAGCGACCGCTTGGCTGCGCTGGGGCGTGAAGGTGTTTTGGGCTTGGTCTGTGATTCAACCAATGCGCTGGTTGAGGGGCATTCGGGGTCTGAGGGTGAAGTTTACCCGGGCCTGCTCGACGTCGTGCAGAACGCAAAAGGCCGCGTGGCGGTCACGTGTTTCGCCACCAACGTGGCGCGGGTGGCGACAGTGGCAAAGGTCGCTGAGGCAACGGGCCGTCGTCTGGCGCTGATTGGCCGCTCGCTTCATCGCTTGTATGAGGTTTCCAAGGAAAACGGCTATCTCCAGTCCTTTCCCGATGTGGTCCCAGAAGACGCCGTTGGGCGCTTGCCACGGGAAGAAGTTCTGATGCTGGTGACCGGGACACAGGGCGAGCCACGGGCTGCACTGTCCAAGCTGTCTCGCAACGAGCATCACCATGTCACCCTGAGCGCAGGCGATACGGTGATCTATTCCAGCCGAGAGATTCCCGGCAACGAAACCGACATTAACCGCGTGCGCAATCACTTGGCCGGTTTGGGGGTTGAGGTGCTGGCCGATGGTCACGATGGCCTGAATGTCCACGTAACGGGCCACCCACAGCGGGACGAGCTGACCCAGATGTACCAATGGACGCAGCCGCAAGTCGCGCTGGCCGTGCATGGCGAAACCCGGCACCAGCTGGAAAACGCAAAACTCGCGCTGACGTGTCAGGTGGGGCAGGCGATGGCACCGGGTGATGGTGATGTTGTCCGGCTCAAGCAGGGACAGGCGGCGGAAATCATCGATCGTATTGATGTTGACGTTTTGGGGCTGGATGGCAGCCGCTTGGTCGCGCTGGAAAGCGAAGTGATCCGCATGCGCAAGCGGATGATGCACAATGGAGCGATCAACGTCGCGCTGGCGATTAACGAGCGGGGCGCTATTGTTGGTGATCCGGTTCTGACCTCTGCTGGTGTTTTCGAGACGCCGGAAGAAGACGAAATCGAAGACGAGGCCGCAGATTGGGCTTGGGATGCGGTGGACCGTATGAACAAGAATGACCGCAAGTCGGATGACGCGGTTGAAAGCGCGGTGTTCAAATCGCTGCGCAAGTTCTGCCGCGATAACATTGGCAAGAAGCCGCTTGTGACGGTTTCTGTTGTAAGAGTGTAGTTGGATGTTGGGACGCTTGAACCACGTTGCGATCGCTGTGCCTGATTTAGCAGCGGCGAGTGCGACCTATCGGGATACGCTGGGCGCGGTGGTGTCTGCGCCCCAGCCCCTGCCGGAGCATGGCGTCACGGTGGTGTTTGTCGAGCTTCCCAACACCAAAATCGAGCTGCTAGAGCCGCTGGGAGCAGACTCGCCGATTGCGAAGTTCCTCGAAAAGAACGCGCAAGGCGGGATGCACCACATCTGCTACGAGGTCGAGGATATCATTGCGGCGCGGGATCAGCTCAAGGCCACGGGCGCCCGTGTTTTGGGCGATGGCGAGCCGAAAACGGGCGCGCATGGAAAGCCGGTTTTGTTCCTTCACCCCAAGGATTTTGTCGGCACGCTGGTCGAGCTCGAACAAATCTAAATCCGCGAAATCCTTTGCTTGTCACCCCCTAATCGAAAAGGCATGGTGCCAGCCTGTAAAGTCAGGCCGTATCAGGGGAGTGAGACATGGTCGAAAGTAGAGCCGCCGTTGCTGTTCAAGCCGGCAAGCCACTAGAAGTCACCACCATTAATGTCGATGGACCACGCGAAGGCGAGGTTATGATCGAGATGAAAGCAACCGGCGTGTGTCACACAGATGCTTTCACGCTGTCTGGCGCGGATCCTGAGGGCATTTTTCCTGCCGTTTTGGGTCACGAGGGCGCGGGTGTTGTGGTTGACGTTGGCCCGGGCGTGAAGTCGCTGCAAAAAGGCGATCACGTCATCCCGCTCTACACCCCTGAATGTCGCGAGTGTGATTACTGCACGTCGGGCAAGACCAACCTGTGTCAGTCCATTCGGGAAACACAGGGCCAAGGCCTGATGCCCGATAAGTCGTCGCGTTTCTCCTTGGGCCAAGACAAGCTGTTTCACTACATGGGCACGTCCACGTTCTCCAACTATTCCGTGCTGCCGGAAATTGCGGTGGCAAAGGTTCGTGAAGACGCGCCGTTTGACAAGATTTGCTACATTGGCTGTGGCGTGACGACGGGCATCGGCGCTGTCATCAATACGGCTAAAGTGCAGCCCGGTGACAACGTGGTTGTCTTCGGTTTGGGCGGGATTGGCCTGAACGTCATTCAGGGCGCGCGCTTGGCCGGTGCGAACATGATTGTTGGCGTTGACCTGAACCCTGCTCGCAAAGACATCGCCGAGAAATTCGGGATGACGCACTTCGTCAATCCAAACGAAGTTGAGGGCGACTTGGTCCCCTACATCGTCAGCCTGACCAAGGGCGGCGCGGATTACTCGTTTGAGTGCATCGGCAACGTGCAGGTGATGCGCGATGCGCTGGAATGCTGTCACAAGGGCTGGGGCACTTCGATCATCATCGGCGTGGCACCAGCAGGCGCGGAGATTTCCACGCGGCCTTTCCAACTGGTTACAGGCCGAAATTGGCGCGGGACTGCATTTGGTGGGGCTAAGGGCCGAACCGATGTGCCGAAGATTGTGGATTGGTACATGGAAGGCAAAATCAACATTGATGACCTGATCACGCACAAGATGCCGCTGGACCAGATCAACGATGCCTTTGATTTGATGCACGAAGGCAAATCCATCCGCTCTGTCATCGAGTTCTGAGAGCAAGCATGAAAATTGTAAGCGAATGCCGCTGCTTTGGCGGTCGTCAACTGACGCTTGAGCACGAAAGTGCGGCGACAGGCACGACCATGCGTGTCGCCGTGTTCCTGCCGCCCAAGGCCGATGGTTTGGGCGCGGGGGAGACTTTGGCCGGATTGGTCTTTCTCTCGGGTCTGACGTGTACGGAAGAAAACGTCACCATCAAATCCGGCGTGCAGCGCTACGCCGCTGAAGCTGGCTTGGCCTTCATCGCGCCCGACACATCTCCGCGCGGGGACGGTGTCGCCAATGATGAGCGTTACAATATGGGGCAGGGTGCCGGTTTCTACGTCGATGCGACCCAAGCGCCTTGGGCACCGCATTTCCAGATGGAAAGCTATATCACCAAAGACCTGATTGACGCTGTTACCGCAGCGCTGCCGATTGACCGCGAGCGCTTGGGCGTTTCTGGGCATTCGATGGGCGGTCATGGCGCGCTGACATTGGCGTTACGGCATCCGGGGCTGTTCAAGTCGCTGTCTGCCTTTGCGCCGATCGCAGCACCGATGGAGGTTGAGTGGGGGCAAGTTTGCTTGGGCGGTTACCTCGGTGACGATCAAAGCCTGTGGGAAGCCCACGACGCCAGCCGCTTGTTCGCCAAGCAGACCTTTCCCGGCCCGGTTTTGGTGGATCAGGGCGAGGATGATCCTTGGCTTGAGTCTGGACTGCGTCCTGAGCGGTTGGAAGCTGCCTTTCAAGCGTCTGGGCAACAGGGTGAAATCCGGCGGCATGCGGGGTACGATCATTCGTACTTCTTCGTCGGAACCTTCTTTGACGACCACATCCGCCATCACGCCAGAGAGCTGGGCGCGTAAGGCACGGGGGGAGGGCCGGTCAGGAGCACTTGGCCCTCTTTTTGCTGCTATCCACACGAGACCCAGAAGCTCGGAACACATCGTGCGGGACATGCAAATCAAGCGCTTTGACCATTCAGAATATCGCACTTTCGCGCGTCCGATCACGGGCGTGCTTGGCCTTGCGCTGCTTGGCCTTGCGTTGACGTCGCTGGGCCTGATCGCGGCATTGGTCGCCCCGCAAGAATCGGTCGCGCAATCCAAAAATCCCGATGCGATGCCGCTTGGCGTTTTTGCCTCTGGCGCTGACCACGTTCTCATCAACGGCACCCGCGCCTTACCCGGCACAGAAATATTTGCTGGCGATGAGGTGACAACGAATGCCTCGGGCCGCGCGCAACTGACCTTTATCAACGCGTCTATGCTGCACCTTGCTGGGAATTCCAGCGTGCAGGTGGTGAAAATTGCACCCGCAGCGGGGAGCTGGGATGAGGTTCTGATTCTGGACTTTGCGCAGGGTGTCGGTCGCATGGATGCGGGCGAGACTGTGCTGATCCGTGGCGGCGGCGGCGGCGCGTTCATTGAAGGCGGGACGCTGGATATGGTGTCGAGCAACAGTCGGTTGGTAACGGTCATGCGGCGCGGAACGTCGCAGTGTCGCGCAGCAAGCGGTATTACGCTGACCATGACGGATGAACAGCGGGCCTGCATTTTGGCGCGGGGAACCATTCGCCCCAGCATGCTGTCGGCCGCGATGAAACGCGTCATCGACGAGCGTCTGAGCATTCCGCCCTCCACCCGTGCGCTCAGCCAAAATGGGGCTGAGGCCGGGGCAAACGACTATGGCGTCAACCAGCTGACGAATTTGGGGCGGGAAAATACGGCGCTGGCGCCGATTGTTGAGCCCTTGCCCAGCGAAGGACAAACGCAGTCCCAACTGCTGCGACAATTCCGGGCTGACGAACGCTAGCCAAGGGTTTTGGGCAGAGAAGGCCTCGACAAGGACGAAGCCTGCGCTCACAACGGTGCACTATTCCATCAGCGGTTGTTCAAGGATCCTCCGTGACTCAAGGTCCGTTCCACCTCGTTATTTGCCCCGGCGCTTGGTGCCCGGCGTCGCAATGGGCAGGTTTCGCCCAAAGCCTTGGTCGTTCTTCATCCGATGTTTTGGGGGTTAGCACCGCCCAATGGCCCGTGACCGGTGCCGGGCTTTTGGCGCATCGAGACGCGGTGTTGGCGGTGCTGCCAGCGGGTGACGCGCCGATCGTGCTGTTGGGGCATTCCTTCGGCACGCTTCCGATGCTGGAAGCCGGGTTGGGGTTGGGCGCGCGCTTAGCCGGGGCGATTGTCGTGGATGGGTTCTTGCCTGAGCATGGCCTGTCTGCCTTTGCCCAATCAGCGCGCAGTCGCGGGCCAGAGGTCATGCGTGCGTCAGCGGTTGACGGGACGGTGCCGCCGCCGGATCCCACGATCTGGGGGCTGAGGGGCGCAGAGGCCAAGCGGGTCGCAAATCACCTGCAACCGCACAGTCTGAGCAGTCTAGAAGAGGGCATCAGCGCGGACGCTGCTGTGCTGTTCGATGGCATGGCGCGCAAAGCCTTCATCGGTGCGTCAGCGCATCAAGGGGCAGGCAACCCGTTCAAGCGGGCCTTTGACGGGCTTGAAGGACGCAAAGACTGGTTCAGCGTTCAAATCCAAGGCGGGCATTTGCTGCATATTGAAAGACCCGATGCGCTGGCTTACTGGTGCGCGCAGTTTCTGCGGATGGCGGCTGGTAAAGGTTTCTAAGCGCCGTGGTTCCCTGCGGAGGATGCGCTTGCAGTTCCCCAAGGCCAGAGGCTAGTGATAACCCAACATTCGATTAGCCCTCAAAGAACGGACGGTTCTCCATGGTTGAAGCTTCTTCCTTGCGCCCAGAAACATTGGCGCTGCACGCTGGTCAAACGCCAGACCCGCGCAACGGCGCACAAGCGGTTCCGATTTACCAGACCAACGCCTATGTCTACGACGACACAGAGCACGCGGCCTCGTTGAACAACTTGGAGACCGGTGGCTATATCTACTCGCGCATCGGCAACCCAACGGTTTCAGCCGCGGAAGAGCGGATTGCGGCGTTGGAAGGCGGTGTTGGGGCGTTGGGGCTGTCGTCGGGGCATGCGGCGGTGTTTCTGACCATCGCAACCCTGCTGTCGGCGGGCGATCATATTGTGGCGACCAAGGCGCTCTATGGTGGCTCGATCAACCTGATGAAGCTGACCCTGCCACGGTTTGGCATCACCACAACCTTTGTGGACGGTTCAGACCTTGAGGCGATCAAGGCAGCGGTGCAGCCGAATACGAAGATGATTTACGGCGAGGTGATCGGCAATCCGGGGCTGGATGTTCTGGACATCGCCGGTGCGGCTGCGATTGCGCAGGAGGCGGGTGTCCCGCTGGTGATCGACAGCACATTCACCCCGCCCACGCAGTATCGTCCGTTTGAGGATGGCGCGAACATTGTGGTGCATTCGGCGACCAAGTGGATCGGCGGGCATGGCGTTACGATGGGCGGCTTCATTGTGGACGGCGGCAACTTTGACTGGGCGGCGTCAGACAAGTTTCCAACCATGACCGAGCCCTACGCAGGCTACCCCGGCATGACCTACGCCGAACATTTCGGTCAGGCTGCCTTTATCGCCCGCGCGCGGACAGAGGGCTTGCGCGATTTCGGAACCGTGCTTGCACCGCAAAGTGCGTTTTACCTGATCCAAGGGATGGAGACGCTGAGCCTGCGCATGGAGCGTCACTTGCAGAACGCGAAGGCGGTGCTGGAGTTCTTGTCCAACCACGAAGCGGTTGCGTGGGTGCGTCACCCTGATTTGCCTGATCACCCGGATCATGCGGTTGCTAAACGCCAGTTGCCGAAGGGGACGACCTCGATGATCGTCTTTGGCGTCAAAGGCGGTTTTGATGCGGGGCGGAAGCTGATTAACAGCGTAAAGCTCGCCAGCCACGTTTCGAACGTTGGCGATGCTAAGACGCTGCTGGTGCATCCCGCTTCGACCACGCACATGCAGCTGGGGCCGGAGCAGCGAAAGCTGGCCGGTGTGCCGGATGACTTGATCCGCCTGTCGGTTGGGATCGAGCATGTTGACGACATCATCGACGATCTGCGTGCCAGTTTGCGCGCCAGCCAGCGCTAGAAGGGGTAAGCGAGCATGAATTCTGTAACAGTTCGCGGCGCGCAGGCGCTGTACTTTGATGCGGGTCAACCAGCGAAAGAAGGCCAGCCGAATATCGTGTTTGTCCACGGTTCCGGTTGCGATCACTCGGTCTGGGCCATGCAATCTCGTTACTTCGCGTTTCACGGTTGGAACCTGTTCGCCGTAAATCTTCCCGGTCACGGTGTGGGCAAAAAGGTCTCTGACGGGCCAGCCCTTGAATCCGTCGAGGATATGGCGGCGTGGATTATCGAGTTCCTAGATGCCGTCGATGTGCAAACCTGTACGATGGTTGGGCATTCGATGGGCTCGCTGGTGGCGTTGGATCTGGCATCCAAGCATGCGGACCGCGTTGAGCATCTGATCCTCATGGGCGCGACCGCGAAAATGCCGGTTCACCCGGAGCTGCTGCGTGCAGCAGATGCGCGGGAAGAAAAGTCGGTTGATTTGATGATGGACTGGGGCCACGGCCCCTCGGGTCATTGGGGCGGCAACATCAACGCGGGGACGTGGGCCAAGGGCGGTGCGAAGCAAATGGTGATGCCGCGTGTGGCTGACGGCATCCTCGGCACCGACATGGCGGCGTGCAACGCCTATGCAGGCGGCGAAGCCGCTTTGGCGGCGCTCAGTGTTCGGACAACTGTGATTGCGGCACAGCGAGACAAGATGACGCCAGCAAAGAACGGCAAGGCGATTTCTGAGGCCGCAGAGGGCGGTCGTTACATCCTGCTGCCGGAGATTGGCCACTTCATGCTGGGCGAAGCACCGAACGACTCTTTGAGCGCGCTCAAAACAGCGGTTGGCTGACCTAACCAAAGCCGACAAACCCCTGACAATGTAGGCGCCCTTTCTTGACTCCTCCCGGCTTTGACCCTCCTTGTACGACAGAGGATTAATCTGGGAGGAAACCATGACTGCTGACAACCCTGTTCGCTGGGAAGCGGACGGCGACGTGCTTGTGATCACCATCGACAACCCACCTGTAAACGCCCTGCGTCTGGGTGTTCGGGTTGGCATTATTGCTGCGGTTGATGCGTTGGAGGCTGATGGCGCGCTGGTTGCCGCGATTGTGACGGGCGAAGGCCGGGCCTTTATCGCTGGTGCAGACATCACTGAATTCGGCAAACCGCCGATGGACCCGAACCTCAACGATGCCATCTACAAGCTCGAACGCTCGTCGAAGCCGATTGTTGCTGCGATCAATGGCGTGGCGCTGGGGGGTGGTTTGGAAGTCACCTTGGGCTGTCACGGACGCATCGCGCATCCAAAAGCGCGGGTGGGGGTTCCCGAAGTTCACTTGGGCGTCCTGCCCGGCGCAGGCGGAACACAGCGCATGCCCCGCATCGCTGGCGTCGAAGCCACGTTGGACATGGCCACGACGGGCAAGCACGTGCCAGCGCCCAAAGCCCTTGGCATGGGCCTGATCGACGCGGTTGATGAAGACGTTGTTGGCGCGGCAAAGGCCAAAGCGCGGGAGCTGGCGGCTGCGGGCACGTGGCCGGTGATTGCCAATATGCCCAACCCGGTTGCGCCAGAAGGTTTCTTCGAAGCGGCACGCGCGCAGATTGAGAAGAAAGCGCGGGGCCAGATGTCACCGCTGCTGAATCTCGAAGCGGTTAAGGCCTCAACGGAATTGCCGTTCGCAGAAGGTATGGATAAGGAGCGTGAGCTGTTTGTCCAAGGACTGACCAGCGACCAGTCGCGTGGTTTGATCCACGCATTCTTTGGCGAGCGCGAAGTGGCGAAGATCCCCGGTTTGGATCCAGACGCCAAGCCGCGTGAGGTGAAGACTGCCGCGATCATCGGTGCTGGGACCATGGGCGGCGGCATTGCCATGTGCTTTGCCAATGCGGGCATTCCCGTGAAGGTGCTGGAGCAAACGCAAGAAGCGCTGGACAAGGGCTTGGGCGTTTGCCGCAAGAACTATGAGAACACGGCCAAGAAAGGCCGTTTGACGATGGATCAGGTTGAGCAGCGCATGGCCCTGTTCACCGGAACCACCGACATCAACGACCTCGCTGACGTCGATATTGTCATCGAAGCCGTGTTTGAGAACATGGACGTGAAGAAGGATATCTTCACCAAGCTCGACGCGGTCTGCAAAGAAGGCTGCGTGCTGGCAACCAACACCTCGACGCTGGACATCAACCAGATTGCGAGCGTGACCAAGCGCCCGCAAGACGTGATTGGCATGCACTTCTTCTCCCCCGCGAACGTCATGCGTTTGCTGGAGAATGTGCGCGGTGACGCGACGGCTGACGACGTGATCCTGACCGCCATGAACATGGGCAAGCGACTGGGTAAAGTCTCGGTTCTGGTTGGCGTTTGTGATGGTTTTGTCGGCAATCGCATTTTGCACGAATACATCCGCTGGGCATCAATCCTGCTCGAAGACGGCTGTTTGCCGGAGCAGATCGACAAGGTTTGGACCGACTTCGGCATGCCGATGGGGCCGTTTGCCATGTCCGATCTCGCCGGTTTGGACGTGGGCTACCGCATCCGGAAGGAGCAGGAAGCCACACGGTCTTCGAACGTGCGTTACGTCCACATCGCCGACAAGGTGGTTGAGATGGGGCGCTTGGGTCAGAAGACGGGCGGCGGTTTCTTTGACTACATCGACGGGTCTCGCGTGCCGGTGCCGAATGCTGAGGTCACGGCGCTGGTGCTGGCGGAAAGTGAGCGCAAGGGGATTGAGCGGCGGGAATACTCCGATGACGAAATCCTGAACGCCCTGACCGACCTGATGACCAACGAAGGCGCCAAAGTCCTCGAAGAGGGCATCGCCATGCGGCCGGTCGATGTCGATATCACCTACATCTTTGGCTACGGCTACCCGGCTTATCGGGGGGGTCCAATGCACCGCGCAGACGCGGTTGGCTTGGCTGAAACGTTGGCGCGGATCAAGGCGCGCTATGAGGAAACCGGCGATCATTCCTGGAAACCTGCGGCCCTGCTGGAGCAGTTGGTGGCAGAGGGAAAGACGTTCGATGAATGGAGCAAGGCCCGCGCGGCCTAAGTGGAGGAGAGAAAGTCATGTCAAACATCAATATGGGCGCGCGTGAAGCCGTCATTGCATCCTACGCCAGAACCCCAATCGGCAAAGCCTACCGGGGTGCTTTTAACGACACCGGCGCCCCTGAAATCGCTGGTGCAGCAATCGCCGCAGCGGTTGAGCGGGCCGGCATCAACGGCGCTGACGTCGACGATTGTGTCATGGGTTGCGCCATGCCGCAGGGTTCGGCTGGTCTGAACATTGGCCGCTCAGCGGCTTTGGCAGGCGGGTTGCCTGTTACTGTTTCCGGTATGACGATGGACCGCCAGTGCTCGTCGGGCATGATGGCGATTGCCACAGCGGCCAAGCAAATCATCGCGGACGGCATGACGACGGTTGTTGGTGGCGGCGTTGAGTCGATCTCGCTGGTGCAGAACGAGCACCAGAACACGCACCGCTTGCTCGATCCTGCTGTGTTGCAGAACGCGCCAGACTACTACATGCCGATGCTGCAAACCGCGGAAACGGTCGCCAAGCGCTATAACGTACCGCGTGAAGTGATGGACCAGTATGGCGCAGCATCTCAGACCAAAGCCATCGCAGCGAACGAAGCGGGGCGGTTGAAGGATGAAGTGATTTCCATGACCGTGACCAAGAAAGTCATGGACAAGGAAACCAAGGAAGTTTCCGACGTTGAAGTCACGGTTGACCGGGATGAGGGCTTGCGCCCCTCGACCTACGAGCAGGTTTCCAGCTTGCGCACTGTGATCGAAGGCGGAACGATCACCGCCGGTAACGCCTCGCAGTTATCTGACGGCGCAGCGGCAAGCGTGATCATGGAACGCGGTGAAGCAGAGCGGCGCGGCATCGAGCCACTGGGCTTTTATCGCGGTATTGCGGTTGCGGGCTGTGAGCCGGACGAAATGGGCATCGGCCCCGTTTTCGCGGTTCCAAAGCTGCTCAAGGCGCACGGTTTGACCGTTGATGACATTGGTGTTTGGGAACTCAACGAAGCCTTTGCGGTGCAGGTTCTGTACTGCCGGGATCAGTTGGGTATTCCGGACGAGAAGCTGAACGTAAACGGTTCTTCCATCGCCATCGGTCACCCCTACGGCATGACCGGCGCACGCCTGGTTGGCCATGCGTTGATGGAGGCGAAGCGCCAAGGGGAGCGCTATGCCATCGTCACCATGTGTGTTGGCGGCGGCATGGGGGCTGCTGGACTGTTTGAGGTCGCCTGAAGTTCCTAAAATTCAAAGAAGTTGGCCTTGGTTTCAGAAAGTGTATTAGACTGAGGCAACTGTACTTTTTTGAACAATTGGAGGTTTTCATGCGTTCGTTTGTCATTGCGTTAGCGCTTCTTGGGCTTGGTCCGATTGGGGCTCAAGCTCAAACATGTGATGAGTTGATCGACTTACGGGATTCAAGCCTGAGTCAGCTTTTGGCGGCTCAGAGTTCGATCCCGAGCGATGCTGAGGTTCTCACCCTTCAGCGGGAGGTCAGCGACACGGTCTCGGCGCTGGAATTGGCAAAAAGAACCATGGAAAACGCCATCCCGAATTTCGCGCGCGAAGTTGGGGACTTTGATCAGTTGGTGATGTCATTCATCGACAGTGATCAGGGGGAAACGGTGTTGAAGGCGCAAATTGATGAGGCGGTGGAGGAGTTACGCTCTGCGGCTTATCAGTTGATAGAAATTCGCCGCGCAGAAGCGGCGGTGCGGACGATGAACGACCAACTGGTCGATCGGGTTACGGCCTACAACAAGCGGGTCACGACCTACAACGATCAGGCGCAGTCCTTTCAGGATCTGCAGGGGCGTTTGCTTAATGACTGCGGCATCAAGCCTGTTGTGAGTTTTGCGGAGAAAACTCAGGGTACGTAACCCGGATAAATGGAGTGACATCATGGACTTAAAGCATTCAGACGAAGACCTAGCGTTCAAGAAACAAATTGAAGAGTTCTGTGAATCATATGTGTCGACGGAAATCCGGCAAAAGATTGCTTTGGGCCATCGTCTCAGCAAGCAGGACATCGTGGATTACCACAAAGTCCTCTATGCGCATGGATACGCCGTTCCAAACTGGAAAGAAGAATGGGGTGGCCGCGATTGGACTTCGATCCAGCATCAGATTTTCGATGACGTAACGGCCGCTTACGACTGCCCGCGTCGCTTGGCCTTTGGCGTGTCGATGGTCGGTCCCGTCTTGCAGGCTTTCGGTTCGCGTGAGCAGCAGGAAAAGTACCTGCCGCGCATCGCTCGCCTTGATGATTGGTGGTGTCAGGGGTTCTCAGAGCCCGGCTCTGGCTCCGATTTGGCCTCGCTGAAAACCACCGCCGTGCGCGATGGCGACGAGTATGTGCTCAATGGCCAGAAGACCTGGACCACCTACGCCCAGCACGCGGACATGATGTTCATCCTGACCCGCACCGACAGCGATTGTAAGCCGCAGGAGGGGATTTCCTTCATGCTGCTGGACATGAATACGCCTGGGATTTCCGTAAAGCCCATCATCTTGCTCGATGGCTATCATGAGGTGAACGAAGTCTTCTTCGACAATGTTCGCATCCCGGCGGAGAACCTGGTGGGTGAGGAAAACAAGGGTTGGGATTACGCCAAGTTCTTGCTGGCGCACGAGCGTTTTGGCATTGCGCAGATTGGCTACGCGAAAAACCAGCTGAACCGCCTCAAGGACATTGCCGGCCAAGAGCGCACGGAAACCGGTGAGCGCTTGGTGGACGATGTGTTCTTCTCGCAAAAGCTGGCGGAGATCGAAATGGATCTGACAGCGCTGGAAGTCACCAACTTGCGCGTTCTCTCGGATGCCAAGAACCAGTCTGATCTGACCTTTGCCGGCATGCTGAAAATCCGCGGTTCTGACCTGAATCAAAAGCTCACGCGCCTGATCATGGAAGCGGTCGGCCCGGCTGCGGCGGTCGAGCAGCAGGATTTGGTGTTGCACGGCCGGAATGAACCGCCGCTTGGCCCTGACTACGCCGCCGGCGCCGCGCCTTCCTACCTGAACAACCGAAAGCTCTCGATCTTTGGTGGTTCCAACGAAATCCAGCGGACCATCATTGCGAAAGCCATGCTGACGGCCTAACGGCCCGCGAACTCATAAAAAGAACAAGACCACAGAGGAGGGGACCGTGGATTTTTCGCTCAGCGACGAGCAGCGCATGTTGCAAGATACCGTCGGCAAGTTTGTTGCGGACCGTTACAGCCTTGATCAACGCAAGAGCTATATGGCTCAAAGCGCAGGGCATGACGCAGGCGTTGCCAACGAATTGGCGGACCTTGGCTTGAACCTTGTTCAAATTGCCGAAGAGCAGGGCGGATTGGGCGGTGACGCCTTTGATGCCATGATCGTTGGTGAAGCGCTTGGGCCGGGATTGGTGCTGGAGCCGGTTATGGACGTTATGACCGCCGTTTCTGCGCTTGCCGGTGGTCGCGAAGACATCCTCGAAGACAGCAACGCCTACACGCTGGGTCTGTACGAACGCGGCCAGCGGTATGCGCTGACCCCGGCTGGGACCACAGTCGCAGACGGCAAGATCACGGGGACCAAGACCCTCGCGCCGATTTCTGCAGCTGCGACCCACGCGTTGGTGAGCGCCAAGGACGGTGACGACGTGGGGCTGTACCGCGTCTCCCTGACCGCCGACGGTGCCACGGTGTTCAATTACCCCCTGCAAGATGGTCGACCTTTCGCTGATTTGCAGTTCGACGGCGTCGCAGCAGAGCGGATTGACGGTGTGGGTCTCGCTGAGATCGAGGCCGCTGTTGCCCGTTTGACCATTGCAGAATGCGCCGTTGCCGTGGGCGCGATGCAGGCTGCGCTGGATATGACCAAGGAATACTTGTCTGTCCGCAAGCAGTTCGGGCGCCCGCTCGCAGCCTTTCAGGAGCTGCAGTTCCGCTTGGTGGATATGAATATGGAAGTGCAGGACGCGCGATCCATGTCGATCTGGGCGGCCAATCAGGCAAACCAAGCCAGCGGTGATGCGCTGTTGCGTTCGGCGTCACTGGCAAAAGCCAAGATCGGCAAAGCGGCGACCCATGTTTGCGAAGATTCCATCCAGCTGCATGGCGGCATGGGGATGACGCAGGATTACGGCGTTGGCGCTTATGCCAAGTACCTGCTGACGTTCAATCTGCTGCATGGCGATGTGGACTACCACACAGGCCGGGTGATGCGCCTTTCCGCTTAGCGGCGTGGTCCCGCGCTGCGTTGAGACATAAAAAAGGCCCCGCTGGTATGACCGGCGGGGCCTTTTCTTTCGAGTTTTAGGCTCGGGGTTAGAAGGGGCTTAGAAGCTCGCTGAGATGGAGCCTTTAAGACCGTAGTTTTGCCAGCTGCCGCGACCCAGTGTGGGCATGCGATCCGCCGCGTCGACAGCTGTGCCATCCACTGCGCCTGTCACAATCGGCGCGCCAGAGGTGATGCCGGCGAAGACGCCTGCGCCAATCCGCACGTTCGGTGTCAGGGAAAGCGACAGGCCCGCATCGATCTCACCGGTCACCAGTGTGCCCGTATCGCTGGCTTCGGCCATGTAGGTTGTGCCGAGATATTCCTGCGTCGTGGTCATCATGGAGTTACCGTAGAGCGCCTGGACCGAACCACCGAAGTGCGCGCTGAGCGAGCCGGTGACGTTTGGATCGAAGTTCACCCGAAGCGTTGGGCCAACGTACGTGCCGTAAACTTCTTCGGTGTAGGTGTGGTCGGTAAAGGTTGCCGAGGTCAGTTCACCGGACGTAACTTCGGTCAGGACGCCGGTTACATCCACATTCGTTGTGCGGTTCAGGGACTTACCCGCGATACCAACACCCACGTTCAATGGCAGTCCAGCAAGGTTAATCAGGTAGCCCGCTGCGCCGCCAAAATCGTTGATGCTGGAGTTAATGTTGGCGATCACTTCCATGGAGTCATAGGCGTCAACTTCGATGCCATCGCCGGAACCGTAGGTAAACAGGCCAGAGAACGCCGCGATGTCGCCGTCAACCGTCAGGGCGGCTGGACCGATCAGGGTCGCGGAGTCAGCCTGCGCTTCAGCCAGGTTGTACACTTGGGAGATAGCGTAATCTTCAACCTGGTAGGAGCCGCCGACCGCATCGATGAAGAAGTTGCCCGCGTCCGCTTTCAAGGAGCCGTAAATGCCCTTGTGCTGCAGTTCTTCGTCAATCCAAGCGGTGCCGTTGTTTGTCGATGCGCCGCCGGTGCTGGTCCAGTCTGCGGAATCGATGGAATCGGAGGTGTAATTGCCCTCGATGCCGTAGTTAAAGTTGCCGGAGGTGGCGTAACCGTAGCCAACCGACAAGCGTGCCGCGTTGTTGCGGGTTGGACCGCCGTAGTACGGCGTGTCTTCGATAACGATCGTGTCTTCATTCAACTCGAAATCAGGGATGTTCGGGTTGATTTCGATGTAGGGTTCTTCGATCGGATCGTTGGCAACCACAATTTCATCAATCACGATCTCTTCGGGGAGCAAGTCCTCTGGGAGGTCCGGCTCTTCGTCAGAGATAAATCGTGCTTCTGGGTGCTCGTGGCTGTGCTGGTGCTGTTCGTATCCGTGGGAGTGTTCAACGAACGCGTGGTCGTGCTCCATATATTCGTGAGTGTGGTCCACGTACATTTGGGCCTCGGGGGCAGGAGCAATCTGGGAGGAGTCTGGTTCCATGCCATAGTTCATCATGGGGTTGCCGTAAGCATCCATTTGAACAGTGGGAGCAGGCGACAAACCGGCATAGGACGGCTGAGCCGACGTTGGCGCGGTATAAGTCGCTTGAGATGCAGCAGGCGCAACGTACGTTGGCGCCGGTGCATACTGGTACTGCGATGCAGCAGGCATCGCGTAGGTCGCCGGGAGGGGCATAGGGACAGGGGCCAGTTGCTGCGGCGCGAGCACGTAGCTTGGGTAGCTCGGTGCAGGGCTTGCAGCCTGGTATGAAGGGCTCCCGCCGTAGGACGAGGAAACCTGAGTTTTGGCGGGAGACGCTGAAGCGCTCTTGAAAACGACTTGAGCAGATGCAGCGCTCGTTAGGGCAGAGGTCGCCAGCAAAATCGCGCCGGCAGACGCGATAAATTTCGCGTGGTTCATGGCTTAGTTTCCAATAGGTTTCTTAAATATTGGCCGAGACAGAAAATATGGTTGCCTCGGTTTGTTGGTACCCATGGCTGCAACGCCTATGCCAAGAAGATTAGTCAGGTAATACAGGCGCAAATCGAAAAAAATTAGTGGTTTATAAAATTGTAAAAAACTAAAATCGGCTAAAATAGTTCGCATTAATGGGGTAATCCCATAAAAATCCTTTTTGAATTAACCAAATTTTCTGCATCACGAGGGCGCATAATATGTTCCGTTAAAGAAGGTGCATAACGTACTGCAGTAATAAGGCGCGTAATGTTGGACATGAGAATATATGCGACTGGCGCTGTGCCAGACTTAGGATGATCTTTTCCAGAAAGGACCGGATCCGTGGCTGGATCGCCGGGTAGGGTGCTTTGGCTGCTGGGGTGCCGGGCAAAAAGAAAGGCCGCTGGTGGAAGAACCAGCGGCCTTGATCTCAAGCGTTTGCCGTCAGGGGGCGTAAAGTCTTAGGAGATGCCCTTTAAGCCCCTTTTGGCGATGCCATTATCCTAGAAGCGGAGCGACAGGGA
>Ga0115563_1000440_pt1 | contig 33534 bp, 26 predicted proteins | sample COGITO_mtgs_1105_2_FD_87198 | JGI IMG/M metagenome (GOLD analysis project Ga0115563, IMG submission 87198) | Pelagic marine microbial communities from North Sea - COGITO_mtgs_110519 | ecosystem: Environmental > Aquatic > Marine > Epipelagic | place: Germany:Helgoland, sampling site Kabeltonne...
CCAAAATCATCCGAACCGCGCGGGCGCGCACCTCGGTTGAAAACCGGTTTGCTCTGTTACTTTTTTCCATAGGCTCCATCCATACTTACTTTGGAGCCTCCGGCAAACTGGGGGCGGTTCACATTTCCCTTTACTAATTTGCAGTGAGGCGGTTTCCTCAAAGGACAAGAGGCGCAAAACATGTGCTCGTCTCACATCAAGACCGCGACACGAGCATTGGGCAGAATTTTGAGGCGACATGGCAAGAGCGACAAAGAAAACGACTGCAAGGGGTAAAGCCAAGCCAGCGCGTTCTAGAGTTGGCAAAGCTAAGACAGCATCAGAGGCTGACGCGCCTGTCCCGGTTGTTGGAATTGGGGCCTCTGCCGGTGGTCTTCAGGCTGTCAGCAATTTTTTGGAACATGCGCCTTCAAATAGCGGGGCAGCATTCGTCATGGTCCATCATCTGGATCCCGATCACGAAAGCCTCATGGCTGATCTTCTGGACAAGCACACCTCTATGCCCGTGGTGGTGGCCGAAGATAAATTGCGCGTTCAGTCCGACCACGTCTATGTCATTCCGCCCAACAGCTATCTAGAGATCAAGGACGGGGCCTTAAGCCTGTCCGAGCCAACAGACCGTCGTGGTACACGTATGCCGATTGACAGATTTCTACGGTCATTGGCCTCAGACTGCGGCCAGAACGCAATCGCCATCATCTTGTCTGGAACAGGCAGCGACGGATCGGCGGCGGTGCGCGAGATTAAGGAACAGGGGGGCATTGTGCTGGTCCAGGATCCGACCGAGGCCACACATGATGGGATGCCGCGCAGTGCAATAGCGACCGGGGCCGCAGATCACGTTGTTTCCGTCGCATCGATGCCCGAGATTATCGTCAGTTATGTGCGACATCCGTTTGTTCAAAACGGCAGCGCAAAAAAAGTGCTGGGCGAAAATGCCAATGGCTCGCTGGATGAGATCATTACCGTTCTGAAGGCCCATTCTGCGATCAACTTCGAGCTCTACAAAGACGGCACGCTGTTGCGGCGGATTGAGCGGCGCATGGCGCTGCGGCACATGGAGAATTCCGGCGACTACCTCGCACTACTTAAGGATTCCGCCGAAGAGGCGCAGCACCTTTGTGCCGATCTATTGATCAGCGTCACGTCGTTTTTTCGCGACAAAGAGGCCTTTGATTATCTGAATAAATCGGTTCTTGAAGGCTTGGTCAAATCCCATGATCCGGGTCATCCTGTGCGCATTTGGGTGCCGGGATGTGCGACGGGCGAGGAAGCCTATTCGCTGGCGATGCTCGTGATCGAAAAGATATCGACGCTGCGCAAAGACGTGAAACTACAAATCTTTGCCTCAGACGTAGATGAACGCGCGCTATCCGTCGCGCGGGCAGGTGTTTATCCAGATTCTATTGCTGAGGTCATATCGCCCGCCCGGTTAAAACGGTTCTTCATCAAGGAAGATCACAGCTATCGCGTGACGCCAGAACTGCGCGATACTGTCGTCTTTGCCAACCAGAACATTCTGGCGGACGCGCCGTTTTCTAAGTTGGACTTAATCTCATGTCGTAACCTGATGATCTATCTGACACCAGAGGCGCAGGAACGTGTCATTCAGATGTTCCATTTCGCGCTGAATGACGGCGGCGTTTTGTTCATGGGTATGTCTGAGACAACCGGCGCGCATGAGGCTCTTTTCCAGCCATTGTCCAAAAAATACCGCGTCTACAAACGCGTGGGCACGGCGCGCGGTCGTGCATTTGATTTCCCGATCACGCAGCGCCCTTATGCCAACGCGGGCGGTCTTGCGGCCCTCAGCCCTGTGGCCGCCACAGGTAACAAATTGGCAGAGCTCAGCCAGCGCCTGCTGGTTGAGCATTACGCCCCGGCGGCGGTCCTGATCAATACCCAGTCCGAGGCACTTTATTTTGAAGGCCCCACCGACGATTATCTCAAAGTCCCCTCGGGGGAGACAAGCCGCGACCTGTTGGCGATGGCGCGACAAGGGCTGCGTGCGCGTTTGAGCAGCGCTATCCGAGCAGCGCGACAGTCCGAGGCCGCAGCGACAGACAGAGCCGCGATAATGCGCGGCGGCAAAAATGTCGGCGTGACGGTTGAAGTGCATCCGGTAACACTCGATGGTACGCGATTGTTTTTGGTGACGTTTGCCGATCAACCGGATGTGGCACCCACCCCAGCCCCGGATGCACCGGCAGGGGAGATAAATCACCAGCTTGAGCAAGAGCTTGAAACCACCCGCACGGACCTGCGCAACACGATCCGTGATTACGAGCAGTCGACCGAAGAGCTGAAGGCCGTCAACGAAGAAGCCATGTCGATGAACGAAGAGTTCCAATCGACGAATGAAGAACTTGAGACCTCGAAGGAAGAGCTGCAATCGCTGAACGAAGAGCTGACCACGCTCAATACCCAGCTTCAGCAAAAAATCGACGATGAACGCCGGATGTCGGATGATTTGAACAACCTGCTGTCCAGTTCTGGCATTGCGACGCTGTTTCTGGATACCGAGTTCAAAATCATGCGCTTTACGCCCGCAACACGCGAGTTGTTCAATGTGATCAGCAAGGATATCGGGCGCCCGTTTGGCGATATTACCGGCAAGGTGGATGACCCCGACCTGCTAAAAGATGCCGAAGCTGTGCTTGAGAGCCTGCAATCGGTTCAGTGTGAAGTCGAAAGCGATAGTGGACAGTGGTTTATCCGCCGTGTTCTTCCCTACCGTACCCAAAGCGGCAAGATTGACGGCGTGGTGGTGACATTTGCCGAGATTTCCGATCTCAAAACACAGCAAAGCAAGACCACGGCAGCGCGCGAATATGCAGAGAATATCGTGGATACTGTGCGCGAGCCGTTGATGGTGTTGGATGGGGCGCTCAACATCCTGTCTGTCAGTAAGTCCTTTCAAAAGGTGTTTGGAGTCGCCAAAACGAAATTGACTGGAAAACACATCTTCTCGGTCCAAAACCGGCAATGGGATGTCCCCAAGCTTCGCAAGCTGTTGGAAGCCATCCTTCCCGAACAGACGACCGTGGAGTCCTTTGATCTCACCTTGCAGTCTGGTGATCAGGGGCACCGCGATATGGTTTTGAACGCCCGCAGGATCGTGGACGGAGAGGACCATCCCGAGCTTATCTTGTTGGCGCTGGAAGATGTGACCGAGCAAAAGCAGGAGCAAAAGGCTGTCGTTGACCGTGAAGCACGGCTGAGTGCGATCCTTGACGCCGCCCCTGAAGCGATCCTCACGATCGACGAGAGTGGAACCGTTGGCACCTATAGCCCCGGCGCTGAGGGCATTCTGGGGTACACCGCAGACGAGGTGTTGGGCCAAAGCGTCAACATGCTGATGTACGATCCCGATCGCAGCCTGCATGACGGCTTTCTGGAACGCTACATCAAGACGGTCATCAAGAAGATCATCGGAACGGGCCGCGAAATCGAGGCGCTACATAAGAACGGCACGCACTTGCCGATCAGGATCATGGTGTCCGAGCTGATGCTGGACGGCGCGCGTCATTTTCTGGCGATCATTCATGATCTAACGGAAGAAAAGAAACGCCAGGCTGAATTGCAGCGCGCCCAGAAGATGGAAGCTGTCGGGCAATTGACCGGTGGGCTGGCGCACGATTTCAATAACCTGCTGACGGTTGTGATTGGCAATCTTGAACTGCTCGAAATGCGGACCGATGAGGCCAAGCTGCATGAGCTGATCAATGAGGCGCTCGAGGCGTCAAATCTCGGTGCGGCTCTCACCAGTCAGTTGCTTTCCTTCTCGAAAAGCCAGTCTCTTGCGCCGGAAGAGGTGGCCCTGAACGATCTTGTGCAAGCAATGCTTCCGATCCTTGAACGCACCCTTAATGAGCAAATCAGCATTGAAACTCGGTTGGCGGACGACCTGCATACCACCGTAGCTGATCCGGGTCAGATCGAAAGCGCAATCCTCAATCTGGCGCTCAATGCGCGCGATGCGATGCCGGAGGGCGGAACGCTGATAGTTGAGACCCGCAACGTAACGCTGGACGCGGATTATGCGGCCGCACAGGTCGACGTGACGCCCGGAGACTATGTGTGCCTGTCTGTCACCGACACGGGTTTTGGGATGGAACCTGAGACGCAATTGCGGGTGTTTGAGCCATTCTTCACAACAAAAGGTCCGGGGTCTGGATCGGGTCTGGGGCTCAGCATGGTCTATGGTTTTGCCAAGCAGTCGGGCGGTCATGTTGTGATCTACAGTGAGGTGGATCAAGGAACCACCGTCAATCTTTTCCTGCCCACAGTCAAAGAGACAAGGTCTGAGGGCGAGAGAGCAAACCCCACAGCAGTATCTGAGGCGGGCGGCGAAAGCATCCTTGTGGTTGAGGATGACCCGAAGGTTCTGCGCCTGACCGTCACCCGTCTTAAAGAGTTGAACTACAAGGTCATCGCAGCCATCAATGGCCCAAAGGCGATTGAAATTCTAAAGCGGCACAAAGAAATCGATTTGGTTTTGTCTGACGTGGTGATGCCCGGCGGCATGACAGGTTTTGACGTGGCCGATCAGGCATTGGCACTTAGGCCCGAAGTGAAAATCCTTCTGGTCACGGGCTACGCGAAAGGAGTGGAGCAACGCAATGCAGCCGCTGCCAAAGCGGACCACAGGATCTTGCGCAAACCCTACGGTTTGAAGGAACTGGTACTGGCTCTGCGAGAGTTGCTGGATTGAAGTGTTCTATGATGTCTGCACGTCGACCGCGAAGACATAGCCAACCCCGCGTACCGTCTTGATCAGCTCAGGGGCGCTTGCGTCACGTTCGATCTTGCGACGCAGGCGTGCGACCTGATTGTCGATGGTACGATCCAGCGGAGACCAGTCAGCGCCATTCAGAAGATCCATTAGGCGGTCTCGCGATAGGACGCGCTTGGGGTTTTGCAGAAAGACATTGAGGAGCCGGAAGTCGCCGCTGGTCAGCTCTATAATATCTCCGGTGCGGTCAAGTAGCTCAAAATGATCAAACCGCGCAACCATGCCGTCGAACGAATGAACTGTGCTATTGTCAGCAGAGTATTCGTCATTGATCAGGGAAGGCTGGGAAACATCGCGTCCACGCCGCAGCACCGCCCGCACCCGTGCCAGAACTTCCCGAACGTGGAAAGGCTTGGTGATATAGTCATCCGCGCCGATCTCAAGGCCAACCACCCTGTCAATGACATCATCCTGACCCGTCACCATGATGATCGGCACCTGGCTTTGCCGCCGCACGCGTTTGGCAATCTCAAACCCGTTGTCCCTGCCCAACTGCACGTCCAGCGTGACAAGCCTGACATCATCGGTTTCCAATGCTGTCATTGCCCCCTGTTGGGTCGCGGCTTCTAACACACACAGCCCGTCCTCCTCCAAACAGCGCCGCAGCAGCAACCGGACTTTGGGATCGTCATCAACAACTAAAATCTTGCCTGACGTCATTAAGGCTGAATCTCTATGGTTGGGTTTGCCATTCTACGAAAATTGAATGTGACGTTTGTGCTGTCCATTAGAAGCTCCTAAATCGTATTCGTCATGCATCCTCAAATGGGCTGGCCGTTGCGATTGTTCGGCCTTGGAGTTTGCGCTTTGTTTACTCGCTCCAGCCGTGCACATGGACATCGCGCCCCGAATGAGCTGACATAATCTTAACGGCAAGGTCTTCCCTTTCCTTATCGCGGGTACGAACCCACATGAGGATCCCACCATGACGGACCTGGTTCTCGTAATAGTCCCTGTGGTGTTGTCCGACCCGGTTTGCCAGAATTGTCCCGATGACAGCGGCGGGGCTACCGCCGATTGCGATGGCAGCGATAGATGCGGCCATCGTGCTTGCGGGGGTCAAGAGCGCAGTCATGGCGATGGCGGATCCTACGAAAAAGAAACCACCAGCGATGGCGCCCTCCAACTCGCCAATTGCCTCTTCGGAAACAAAATGTGCGCGCGGTGCCCTTGGGTCGTCTTCCAATTCTGATGCCCGCCAATAGGCTTTGCCGAGCCTTTCTGTCAGCGCTTCCTGACTGCCGAGGAGGCTTATGTCTGAATGGTGAAATCCAACTGAACGCAGATCATAAAATGCGGCCTGTTGGGTTTCGAACGTGTCAAAAACCCCGACAGCTTCGGGGATGTTGATGTAAGTTATCTTGTCTTCTCTACCCACTTCGCTTGCCATCTCGGTCTCCATCTGATGCAGGGCGGTCTGTACTTCTTTTAAGTGTGGACCTCGTGGCGGTTTGTGGATTGAGATGTATCAAAGCGCTGGTGGCAAAATGCACCATCCCTATCCAAAAACCACATCCAGAAACATCATCACAACCACGCCGATAATGAGGCCTGCCGTCGCGTCCTTGTGGTGGCCGTGACGATGGGTTTCGGGAATGATCTCATTGCTGATCACATAGATCATGGCCCCGGCGGCAAAGGTCAGGCCCCAAGGCAAAAGGAGTTCCGTGGCACTGATCGCAATGACACCTATCAGCCCTGCGATGGGTTCAACCAGCCCGGTCGCCGCCGCCACCAAAAAGCTGTAGGTCTTGCCGTACCCTTCAGAGTGAAGCGCCAATGCAACGGCCAGTCCTTCAGGTGCATTTTGCAGACCGATGCCAAGTGCCAGACTGGTCGCGGCCGCGATGTCACCACCGCCAAAACCAACGCCAACAGCCAAACCTTCGGGTACATTGTGCAAGGTGATGGCGATCACGAACAGCCAAATCTTTCTGACTGAGTCAGCCTTCGGACCCTCGTAGCCTTTGACGAAATGGCGATGCGGCACCTTGTCATCAAGCAGTCGAATGGCAAGAGCCCCAAGCATGATACCACCCGCAGCGATCAGGGCCGGAAAGACGTCCTGATCAAATTGCTCCGCAGCGATTTCAAGGCCGGGAATGACGAGCGAGAAGTAGGATGCCGAGAGCATGACCCCCGCCGCAAAACCCAACAGAAAATCGTTGGCGCGTTGCGATACCGTTTTGCCAATCAAGACCGGCAGCGCCCCGACCGCTGTCATCAGTCCAGCGGCGAGGCTGCCGAGAAAGCCCAAGGCGATGACGTTCATTCACTCACCCGCATTTGAGTGCGTTTCACAAGAGTGGCTCTAATGGCCGCAGGCCGAGCCTGCAGAGCCACCATTAAACCTGTTCTGATGCGCTTACTGGGAATGCGTGACCTTGATCTTCTTGGTCTTTTCCACAATCTCGGCGGGCTTGGGTATCGTGACTGTCAGAACGCCGTCTTTCACATCCGCCTTGACCGCATCCGGATCAATCTCGAAGGGCAGTTGCATCATCCGCTGAAAAGCACCTGACGTGCGTTCAATCCGGTGAAATTCACGGCCTTCTTCCTCGCCTTTTTCATCTAGTTCAGACTTTTTCTCGCCCTTGATGGTGATCTGATTTCCCACCACCGAAACATCGACATCCTTGTCTGTCAGTCCCGGCAATTCTGCGGTGATACAAATATCCTTGTCGGTTTCGCTCACGTTGGAGCGCACCGTCAAAGCGTCCCGCCCGGAAAAGAAACCATTGCCAAAGTCATCAAAGAGGTCATCGACCTGTTTACGCAATGAGACGAACGGGCCGTTTTCTTCGATATTGTGCTTGGTCCACGATGTTGGCAACCAGTCTTGATATGACATTTTTCATCCTCCGAAATGTAATTCTGTTACGGTCCCCAAGGTAGTAGCCGGGCAAGTGACCAAGTTGATTTATGTCATAGGCCAGCCTCATTTTTTTGGGGCCCCTGCCTGTTTCACAATGCAAAAGGATAGGTTTCGTCTTCTTTGGTGTTGGTCAGTGTGGCGAGTGGCGTCACCGCATGGGTTTTGTCAAACCAGACAAAAGCGTCATATTGATCCGGCAAGGTCGCATGGCTGTAATGGCTGGCCCGCTCTGTTTCCGGGCGGTAAATGACGCCGATGTAGCGCTGTAGCCTCGGTTCACTCAAGAGCTGCTGGAAGCCAGTGGTGTGGTCCTTTCTAAAATCCCACAGGAACCGCTCATGATCGACACAGTGGCAGAGCGACTCATGGCTTTCGGGACGCGGCGGACGGATGTCTTTGGTTTCCATCGGGGCATCCCAATCTGAAGCTGCGGCCACGGTTCCCGATGCCGTTCCAAAGCCGATCAGTGCGGTATCGTCGCCATATTCTTCCCGGCACAGTTGCCCGATGTTCAATTCGCCAAGGTTGCGGCCCATGTCCGTGTGGCGTGCATCGCCAATGTGGGAGTTATGCGCCCAGATCACCGCTTTCTTGTCGGGTCCGGCATGTGCAAGGATTTGTCGCAATGTCTGGAACATATGTCGGTCGCGCAGGTTCCAAGCCAATTGCGAGCCATAATACATGATCCGGTAATATCGCTCGGCATTGGTGACCAATCGGGCGTTTTGTGCCGCATCAAAGAACTGGTCTCCGTCCTGAGCGGTGTACTCAAGTTGCTTCTTGAGCAGGTCGATCAGGATTTCGGTGACGGGCTCCTCGCACACGGAAAACCCGGGCGTCAGGGCGGCACGGCCATAGGCAACAGGATCATGCGACCAGCTTGAAAGACATCCGTAGCGCGAGCGGGCAACGCGGGCGGCAGTTTCATCTATGCCGTCAAGATAGTTCAGAACGGCCGCCATTGATGCGTTCATATTATAGAGATCAAGGCCATAGAATGCGACGCGATCACGTTGTTCCTTGGTCCGGTTGTGCAGGTGCAGATAGCGCGTAAAGGCATCAAAATCCACGTTGCGCCACATCCATGTGGGAAAGCGTGCAAACGGGGGCGGTTTCATCTTTGTAGGGCTGTTGTGACGGACATAACGGTCAACCGCTGCGGCATCGGGCCAGTCTGCTTCAACAGCGACGATGGAAAAACCGTGTTCCTCAATCAATCGCCGTGTGATGGCGGCGCGGGCGCGATAAAACTCTGATGTGCCGTGTGAAGATTCACCCAAAAGCACAATGCGCTTTGATCCAAAGCGATCAAAGGTCGTTGCAAAATCGGGATCGTTGATCGGGGGCAGGGGTTCTGCTGCTGCGCGCAGGATGTTAGCGGCGGATTGGCCTGCCATTGGTGTCAGTCGGGGCGCTGCTGCGCCCTCAGTTTGCAGATGCGCCCTAAACCACCGGGCGGCATGATCCACAGCAATGTCCAATGCGTCCGGCTCTTCGAAAAGATGCCCGGCACCCGACACAACCTTTAACTCGGAGGGACATGTCAGGGTGGCATGCGCCTGATCATTCAACGCGATCACATCATGATCCAAGCTACCGACAACCAGAAGTGTCGGGCTAATGACCTGCGGCAGGAAATCCGCAGCGAGGTCGGGTCGGCCACCACGCGAGACAACCGCCGATACCCTGCCTCTAAGCTCCGCCGCTGCCACAAGTGCCGCGCCCGCACCTGTGCTGGCCCCAAAGAGGCCAAGGGGCAAATCCTCGAGGTCCGGTTCAGAGGTGATCCAGAGTGAGGCTGCGACAATGCGATCTGCCAGCAGCGGGATGTCAAAGACGTTGCGCCGGTCCTCACCTTCCTCGGGGGTGAGCAAATCAAACAGAAGCGTTGCAAATCCCTGTGCGTTCAGTTTGTCCGCGACATAAGTGTTGCGGGGGCTAAGCCGACTTGAGCCACTCCCATGGGCGAAAAGCACGATGCCCCGCGGCTGAGGGGGAACGGTCAAGTCACCGGGTAGGCCAAGCGGCGGAATGGTCACTTGCCTCTTGTAGGGTCTCTTGGTCAGGGGCTGTGTTGGGCAGGATTTGACCTGATCCAGCAACGCGACTGTTTCAGCGTCGGACAATTGATGAAAATCCCGGTAAAAGTGGCCCACCCCCCAAAAGTCTGTCGAGGGGTTGAGGCAAATTATATCGTCCGCTTGCGGTGCTATTTCGTTCAGTGCTGCCTCCGGGGCCACGGGAAGGGCCAGAATGATACGCTTGGGATTGCTGCGCTTGAGACCAATGAGGGCCGCTTTCATGGTGGCACCCGTCGCCAGCCCATCGTCCACAACGACAACGGTGCGCCCGCTTGGATCAAGCCGCGCCCGATCGCCCAGATAGCGATCTTTGCGACGCTCCAGCTCGGCTTGTTGTTCGGTCACCGCCTGCGCGATAAAGGCGTCATTCGCACCAGACTTGTGTTTTACGTTTTCGTTAATGACGATCTCGCGGCTTGCCCCTTCGACGATCGCGCCAAGCGCGACCTCCGGATTTCCCGGCGCGCCAATCTTGCGCACCAAGAACAGATCCAGCGGCGCGTGAAGCGATTTGGCGACTTCGACCGCGACCGGCACGCCACCCCGTGGCAGCGCGTAGATCAAAGGATGATCCAACTCCATCATGGCCAATGCACGGGCAAGGTGCTGACCGGCATCAGCGCGATCCGCGAATGTCAAAACCTTCTGTTCCATGTGATTAAGTCTAGGCCAGCGGAGGAATCTCTGGATTGAGATTGGTCAATTTGCGCTGCGAAGGGTGTAGGGGCGCCATGATGCGAGGAGGTGATTGAGATCAATCTTTAGAGAGAGATTTGAACGGCGACGGCGGTTTGGAAACAGGTCGGCGGTTCTGCCTGGTCCGCCATTCGTCTGGCGTTGGCAAAGGAAACATCGAGATCAGATGTTTCGTAAAGATAGTCACGGGTCAGCGGGACCGCGTCGATGCTGCGCGACAATTGAAACTGGAAAACGGCCTGCGGCCCATGGCGAAAGGTCTGCTCGCACGCGGCCAGATAGAAGCGCCACATCCGAACAAAGCGTTCATCATACAGTTCCGCAACTGCGTCTTGATGCGCCATGAAACGGTCGTACCAGTGGTGCAGCGTATAGGCATAATGCAGACGCCAGCATTCGATATCAGTGGCCCAAAGACGGGCCTTTTCCACCGCCCCCATCACTTCGGATACAGTCGGCACATAGCCGCCAGGAAAGATGTGTTTGGCAATCCACGGATTTGTGTGTTCGGATGGTGCGGTCCAGCCAATCGTGTGGATCAACGCGATCCCCGCCGGTGTCAGACGGTTGCGGATGGTCCGGAAATAGGCGTCAAAGTGACGCGGGCCCACATGTTCGAACATGCCCACAGATACTATTCTGTCAAAACGTCCTTCAACGTGGCGGTAGTCACACAACCTGATGCTGATCTGCTCAGACAAGCTCGCCTGCTTAACGCGCTGCGTGGCAAAGGCATGCTGCTCTTGGGACAAGGTGATGCCTGTGACATGTGCGCCATAGTCTTTGGCGAGGGTGAGCGCCATGCCGCCCCAACCGCATCCAATATCCAGAACGCGCATGCCCGGCTCAATCATCAGTTTGCGCGCGATATGATCCTTTTTGTGGGCTTGCGCCTGTTCCAATGTTTCGGAGGGGGCCCTGAAATATGCACAGGAGTATTGTCGGTCGTCATCCAGAAACAGGTCGTACAACGCCCCGGACAGATCATAATGATGCGCGACATTGCCGCGCGCCTTTTCCACCACATTATTTTGCATTAGATATCGAAGGGCCGTGCGCATCCCAAAAAGCGGCAAATGCCACCACAGACGATCACGAGTTACGGAGCGGACATTGCGCACGATCAACGCCAGAAAACCGTGGATGTCATCACCATCAATCGTCAGCTTGCCATCCACATAGGCCTCTCCCAGCGCAAGCTCTGGGTTGAACGCCAGATGTCTGACCGTGGCGGCATCTTGAAGGCGCACGGTCACGAGGCGTCCAGCTTCATTGCCATATCTGTGCGTATCTCCTGACGGCATCATGACCTGCAGATGCCCGTGACGCACCAATGACCCAAGCATCTTGTCGAGCACGTATTGCGACAGGGGGATCACGGAACAAGCTTTGACATAGAAACCTCATTTCAATGCGCGGACCTTGCCGTGCTCTCGCTGCGTTTTTTGGTCGGCTCATTTTCAACGGATGGCGAATGGCGGCGAATAGATCGGGGCTTGTCATCCTTCGGCTCAAGTCTTGCGTAAGAAACGGAGGGCAAATTGATACCGATCAATTTACGCAGCGTTTTCTCTGGTGCGGGCCGGAGCAGAGCGAAAAACGCCTCTGGCAATCCGCGTGACCCTAGGAGGCAAAACGCGACCTGCACAATTGATTTTGGTCAGTTTCGCGCACGCCACTCTTCGTATGCTGCCCGCAACGGTCTGGCGTTGGAGGCGCTTTTGTGAAGAAGGACAGCATCAAGAAACGCGCAAGCGTCAAGCAGACGGCCAAGATGCCTGATTATGATGCTGCATATGCGTCATTCACCTGGGACGGCGCCCGCAAACAGATCACCGGGCTTCCTTCCGGACACCTGAATATCGCGTTCGAAGCCATTGACCGCCATGTAGAGGCGGGTCACGGTGCCCAAGTTGCCCTGCGCTGGATTGCCAAATCAGGGGATCGCACGGATTACACCTATCTCGACCTGAAAAAGCGGACCAACCAATTTGCCAACGTCCTGCGGGGCAGGGGGATCGGGCGGGGTGACAAAGTTTATTCTCTGCTCGGCCGTGTGCCCGAACTTTATATTGCGGCACTAGGGACGCTCAAGGCGGGTGCCGTGTTCTGTCCGCTCTTTTCGGCCTTTGGTCCCGAGCCGATCCAGTCCCGCATGGAAATTGGCGGGGCAAATGCGGTTGTTACCTCAGCGCGGCTTTACAAGCGCAAACTCAAAGGACTGCGCGACCGTCTGCCAGAGCTGCGCGAGGTTTTTCTGATTGACGCAGAGATGGCAGAAACAACCCATCTTGCCCCCGCGATGGACGCAGCCTCAGATACCTTTGAGATCGCAGCGATGGATCCAGAGGAAACCGCGCTGTTGCACTTTACTTCCGGCACAACCGGCAAGCCCAAAGGGGTGGTGCATGTCCACGAAGCCGTTGTCGCGCATCATATCACGGGGCAGTTTGCGCTCGATCTGAAACCGGGCGATGTTTATTGGTGCACCGCCGATCCCGGTTGGGTGACAGGCACGTCCTATGGGATCATCGCGCCCTTGACCAATCGCACCACGATGATCATCGACGAAGCGGAATTCGATGTTGCGCGTTGGTACGACACCTTACAACGCGAGGCCGTGAACATCTGGTACACGGCCCCCACAGCCATTCGGATGCTGATGAAAGCGGGGGCAGAGACAGCACAAAAACATGACCTCAGCGCGCTGCGGTTCATGGCCAGTGTGGGCGAGCCGCTGAACCCTGAAGCCGTATCGTGGAGCGATGACACATTCGGCATGCCCTTCCACGACAACTGGTGGCAGACCGAAACCGGCGGCATCATGATCGCCAATTTTTCGTCGATGGATGTCAAACCCGGCTCCATGGGCAAGCCCCTACCGGGGATCGAGGCGGGGATAGTGGAGATCACCGAGGACGGCACGCGCGAGTTGACCGAGCCGCTTGCCATGGGCGAACTGGCCCTGCGCCCCGGCTGGCCGTCGATGATGCGCGGCTATCTGCATGAAGATGCCCGCTATGCAAAATGCTTCAGCAACGGCTGGTATCTGAGCGGTGATCTCGCGATGCGCGACGCGGAGGGGTATTTCTGGTTCGTCGGACGCAGCAATGATCTGATCAAGAGCGCCGGGCACCTGATCGGCCCCTTCGAAGTTGAAAGCGCGCTGATGGAACATCCCGCTGTCGCCGAAGTGGGGGTGATCGGTGTCCCGGATGAGACGGCGGGTGAAATGGTCAAAGCATATGTTGCGCTGAAACCGGGCTACACGCCGTCGGACGATCTACGACTGGAATTGACCGGCCACGCCCGCAAACGGCTAGGCCCTGCGGTGGCCCCGAAAGAGATCGCCTTTCGTGAAAACCTGCCCAAGACCCGAAGCGGGAAGATCATGCGACGGCTTTTGAAAGCGCGTGAACTTGGCCTGCCAGAAGGCGACATCTCAACCTTGGAAAGTGATGAGAAATGACCGTTGATGCTCTCAAGCCCCATCTTGATCATGCGCATGTGCGCGACCTGCTGAAACGTATGATCCGCATTCGTCGCTTCGAGGACAAATGCGCGGAGCTGTACACCCAGCAGAAAATTCGTGGCTTCCTGCATCTCTATGACGGGGAAGAGGCGATTGCGGCAGGCATCATCCCGCTGCTTGAAGCGAAAGACCGCGTTGTGGCGACCTACCGCGAACACGGTCACGCACTGGCGCGTGGTGTGCCGATGGGCGCGGTTCTGGCTGAGATGTATGGCAAGGCCGAAGGCTGTGCCGGGGGCCGTGGCGGGTCGATGCATCTGTTTGATCGGGACCATAATTTCTGCGGCGGCAATGCGATTGTGGGCGGGGGTCTGCCCATGGCGGCGGGACTTGGTCTGGCCGACAGGATGCAGGACAGTGGCGGCGTGACCGCCTGTTTCTTTGGCGAAGGCGCGGTGGCCGAGGGTGAGTTTCACGAGAGCATGAACTTGGCCGCACTGTGGAAGCTGCCCATTCTTTTTGTCTGTGAAAACAACGGCTACGCAATGGGGTCGGCTCTGGCGCTCACTGAATCCGAGACGGAGATCAGCGTTAAGGCGGCAAGTTACGGCATCACCTCCGAGACGATAGACGGTATGGACATCGTTGCGGTCGAGGCCGCCGCGCGGCGCGCGCTGACGTCGATTGCTAAAACGGGGCAACCGTATTTCCTCGAATGCAAGACCTACCGGTTTCGCGCGCATTCTATGTTTGACGCACAGCTTTACCGCCCGAAAGAGGAGATCGCAGAATGGCGCCGGAAAGGACCAATTGTGCGTTACCAGACCTGGGTTGAGGAGAGCGGGCTGCTGCATGTCGATGACATCGACGCCATCACGACAGAGATTGATGCAGAGATCGCCGAGGCGATTGCGTTTGCCGAAGCTGGGACGGACGAACCTGTCTCGGACCTCGCCCGCTACGTCATGGCCCCCGAGCGCCCGCCTGCGCCTGAAGTGGTAGCGCCGGACACAACTGTCAAAACCACCTACCGTGATGCGGTCAAGGCGGGCATTGTCGATGCGATGATCCGTGATGAGCGCGTGTTCCTGATGGGAGAGGACGTCGGCCGCTACGGTGGGTGCTATGCCGTCAGCAAGGGGTTGCTGGACCAATTCGGCGCGGACCGAATTCGCGACACTCCCCTGTCTGAATCCGGCTTTACCGGGGCGGGCATCGGGGCCGCGATTGCCGGAATGCGCCCCATTGTTGAGCTGATGACGGTGAATTTCTCATTGCTGGCGTTGGACCAGATCCTGAACACCGCCGCTACGCTCAGGCATATGTCCAACAACCAGTTTGGTGTGCCGGTGGTGATCCGCATGGCAACGGGTGCGGGCAAGCAGTTGGCCGCGCAACATTCGCACAGTCTGGAAGGGTGGTACGCCCATATTCCGGGTTTGCGTGTTCTGGCCCCCGCCACGCTGGAGGACGCGCGCGGGATGCTTTGGACGGCGTTGCAAGACCCCGATCCGGTGCTAATTTTTGAGAATGTGATGCTTTATAACCGCGAAGGCGAACTGGCGCAGAATGCCGGGGCGGTGGACATAGATCGCGCTGCGGTGCGCAAGGTCGGCACCGATATCTCGCTCATTACCTACGGTGGCTCCTTGTTCAAAACGCTTGAGGCGGCAGAAGCGCTGGCAGGGGATGGCATTTCGGCAGAGGTGATTGATCTGCGGTCGTTGCGTCCCTTGGACATGTCCACGATCCTCGCCTCCGTCAGGAAAACCCGGCGGGCCCTGATGGTGGATGAAGGCTGGCGCAGCGGCAGTCTGGCAGCCGAGATCGGGATGCGGCTGGCCGAGGAGGCGTTCTTTGATCTGGACGCACCGCTTGCGCGGGTGTGCAGCGAGGAAGTGCCGATCCCCTATGCGCAGCATCTGGAACAGGCGGCCATTCCGCAGACGGACAAGATTGTTGATGCCGTGCGCAAGCTGATGGAGAGCAAACCATGAGCCAGTTCCTCATGCCTTCGCTGGGGGCAGACATGGAAGCGGGAACCTTGGTCGAACAACTGATCGCACCGGGCGAGGCAGTCAAAAGGGGCGATGTGATTGCAGCGGTGGAAACGCAAAAGGGTGTGATAGAGATCGAAGTGTTCGAGGACGGTATCCTTGACGGCTGGCTGGTGGAGATTGGCACCGAGGTGCCGGTCGGTGCGCCGCTGGCATCGATCCGGGGTGAGGGGGATACTGCGTCAGAAGTTCCTGCCGAACCAAAACCTATCCCACCAGATACACAGAAACCCGTCATAGCCGCGCCGCCTGTTGTGCACGTGCCGTCGCAAACCGCAAGCCATAAACGTATCACACCCGCTGCCAGACGGTTGGCGCGCGAAAAGGGGATCAACCTTGCTGAACTAAAAGTCGCCCCCGGGCAAACAATTTCCCGGGCCGATGTCGAAAAGATGGAAGGCGCGGCGAAACTTGCGCCCCTGTCTGACATGCGTGCTGCGATAGGTGCCGTCATGTCCCGCTCCAAACGCGAAATACCGCATTATTATCTGTCGCATACAGCCGATCTGACGGCAGCGGATGATTTTGTGAAACAGACCAACGCCGGGCGCGAACCTCCAGACAGACTCTTGATTTCAGTGCTTTACGTCAAGGCCATCGCGCGTGCGCTCAAGAAATACCCGGAGTTCAACGGTCATTTCATTGACGGTGAATTTCACCAAAGCGATACTGTTCACCTTGGCCTTGCGACGCATATTCGGGGCGGGGGCCTCGTGGCTCCCGCGCTCTTTGATGCTCAGGATCAGAACGTCGGTTCACTTATGCATGCCATGCGCGATCTGGTAGCGCGTGTGCGTGCGGGACGGTTCCGCGCGCGCGAATTATCTGACGCCACCGTGACCCTGACCAGCCTTGGGGAACGGGGCGTTGATCAGCTTTATGGTGTGATCTACCCGCCGCAGGTCGCAATTGTCGGGATCGGCACGCCGCGGATGCAACCGATGGTACAGGACGGACAGGTGATCGCGCGGCTGGTAGCGGTGCTGACGCTGGCTGCTGATCACAGGGTCAGTGACGGCCATCGCGGGGCGCTGTTTCTCAAAGCCATCGACAAACACCTGCAAGGACCCGAGAGCCTATGACCCCCAAAGAAATTGAAGCCGCCGTCATCGCGGAATTACACCAAATTGCCCCTGATATCGGGATGGAAGACGTGGATCGCAGCGCGGACCTACGCGAGGAATTCGACATCGATTCCATGGATTTCCTGAACCTCGTCACAGCACTTGGCAAGGCTTTTGGCACCGAAATGCCAGAGGCAGATTATCCACAGATGCGCAGTTTCGAGGGAATGGTCAGCTATCTGCAGGAACAAGCGGGGTAGCGTTTCAACTCGGTGAATGTTCCAGAAACGCGGCGATGCACGCGCGCACAGCCTGTGGCGATGTTAGCTTCAGCGTCTCTTCAGCCAGCGCTTTGCAGGCTTTGCTATCAAGGTCTTTCACGGTTAGTTTGAATTCTGGCACGTCGCTAGGGTTCATGCTGAATTCATTCAGCCCCATCCCGATCAACACAGGTGCTGCAAGCGGGCTGCCCGCCATCGCACCACACATCCCGATCCAGATGCCCGCGCCATGTGCCGCCCTGATGGATTTCTGAACCATCCGCAGCACCGCAGGATGGAAGGGGTCAAACAGTGCCTGCACCTTGGCGTTCGCCCGATCAGCGGCCATGACGTATTGCGTGAGATCATTGGTCCCGATGCTGAAGAAATCAACCTCGGGGGCCAGCACTTCCGCCATTTCAGCGGCTGCCGGAACCTCGATCATGATGCCGACTTCTGCGGTATCGTCAAAAGACTGGCCGCGTTTGCACAACCGATTCTTGACCGCTGCAACCCGCGCTTTGGCGGCGCGCAGTTCGTCCAATGTGCTGACCAAGGGAAACATGATCCGCACCGGTCCATGGGTGCTGGCCCGCAGGATCCCGGCAAGTTGGGTATCAAAAAGCTCTGCTTCATCAAGCGAATACCGCAGGCCACGCCAACCGAGGTTCGGATTGGCCTCTGATGGGCGGTGCATATAGGGGACCGGTTTGTCGCCCCCGATGTCGATAGTGCGGATGGTCAGGGGTTTACCGTTCAACCCATCCGCCATTGCAGCGTAAATCGCATATTGCTCGTCCTCCGAAGGGGGTGCATTGCGACGCATGAACAGGAATTCCGTGCGCAAAAGGCCGATTTCCTCGGCACCACTGTTGGCAATGATGCCAAGCTCTGCGGCCGAGGCCATATTGGCACCCACCCGGACCTGATGCCCGTCGGATGTGATCGCGGCATCAAACCGAACGGCCTCCGCCGTGTCGCGCCGTATGATCCAAGCATCGCGTTGCGCGTTTGCCTGCGCGATGTCTTTGGCTCTTGGGGCCACGTTGAGCAAACCATCACTTCCGTTCAGCAGCACGTCTTGACCCGTTGCCACGGCCTTGAGGTCCTCTCCCAATGCAAAGACAACCGGCAGTGACAGAGAGGACGCGAGGATAGCTGCATGCGAGGTTTTCCCTCCGGTTGCGGTGCAGATGCCAAGCACGGCGCTGCCCGCCAACGCCAGAACATCGGAGGGTTGCAGATCGTCGTAGGCAAGGATTACGGGCACATCTATGGGGGTTTGTTCGGCTTCACCCATGAGCAGGCGCAGTACACGCTGGCCGATGTCGCGAATATCTGTGGTGCGGGCGGCCTGACGGCTGTCCGTCATGGAGGCGTAGGAGTGTTGCAGGTTCTCAATCACCTCTCGCCAGATCGCGGCGGCGCAGATTTTGCGTTTGATGATGCCGTCGCGCACTCGTTGGTGAATGTCTGGGTCGTTCAGATAGGCGATATGGGCGTCAAAGATCTTGCGGTCATAGTCGCTGAGGTGCTGGCCCTGATCCACGAGCAGCGCCGCTATGTCGGCCTCCGCCTTCGTCAGCGCCGCGTCGAAGGTTGCGATTTCTTGCGCTGGGTCTTGGATGGGTAACGCGCCCACCTCTGGCAAGGTGCGGCTGACATGTTGCAAAGGGCCAATGGCATAACCGGGCGTAATTGCGATGCCTTGTAGGGTGCCTTTGGCCATTTCCTTTAGGGGTGCCGTGTTAACCTCGGACGCCGGCGGCGTGGCGGTATGCTCATCATTCAAGTTCGCTGCAATCAGCCGTTCCATCTCGGCAAAGACAGCTTCGGCCTCTCCCGGTTCTGTGATCAACCGCACGCGATCATTGCCCGCGACCTTGGCCAGCATGACACCATTGATGCTTTTGGCATTGGCTGGCGGGGTGTTCTTGGTGAGGTTGATCAACTGGATATCGCCCGTAAAGCGGCTCATCGTTTTAACAAAAAGGGCTGCGGGACGCGCGTGCAGACCAAGGCGGTTGCGGATGATAAAATCACGCGACGCCCCTTGCGCGAGAGCAATAACGTCGAGAGCAGCGCCGCTGGCCTCTTTGATCACATCTTCAAGTCCTGCACCGGCCGCGATGTGAACAGCGGCGGCAAGCACGCCTTCAACAAGCGGGGCGTCACAGATTCTGACTTTTTCACGTTCGTTGTCTTCAAGCAGATCAACAGCCATTTCGGCACTCAGCTTGGCCGACCCGATGTCGGTGAAAACCAGAACACCCTCATTGCTTTGCACGGAGCGGATACCATTCAGGACGCGCATCACATCAGTCCCCAACGGACTCTCGGGATCATCCATGCCGCCAGCGGAAACGATGGGCACCGGGGCCTGCGACATGGCATCCGCCATCTCCTTGAGACCGTCCGACAGCTTGACGCTGTGTGAGACGATGACGATGCCGATCATGTCTCTGCGACCGTGTCAGCCAGCGCCTGAAGGATCAGCGCGCTGGAGGTGGCACCGGGGTCTTGATGCCCGATACTGCGCGCCCCGAGATAGCTGGCGCGGCCACGCTGGGCCAGCATCGGAATGGTGTTTGTGGCACCTTCTTGGGCGGCTTGCGCTGCGATGATCAACGCAGCGGATATGTCAGATTTTGTTTCAAGGTGCTGAGATAGAACATCACCGGCTGGCACCAGCGCATCCAGCATTGTTTTCATGCAGATATCTGATTTACCGCGCTTTTTGACGCCAGCGATACCGGCCTCAACACTCTTCGCCAAAATCGCGCCATCGACCTCTGTGTGTCCGGTCAAAACCTTGCTGGCCTCAAGAAAGAACGTCCCATATAGCGGCCCCGCAGCACCCCCAACCTTTGAGATCAGGGTCATTGCCACGGATTTCAGTACAGCACCCGCATCGTTCCCATCGGGCAGGGCCGTTCGGGCTGCTGTGAAGCCCCGGTCCATGTTGTTGCCGTGATCGGCATCGCCGATGGGGCTGTCCAGATCGCTCAGATATGTCCGGTTCGCAGACAAGACGTCTGCCGCCCGATTGATCCACGCGCGCAGCATATCTGCTGTGAGGTTGTCCAGCGGCACGGCTCAGACACCCCATCTGAGGGCGGGCGTTTTGACTGGGGCATCGTAGAAGCGCAAGATTTCTTCATCCACCTTGACCAGCGTGATCGACATCCCCGCCATTTCCAGCGAGGTGATGTAATTGCCGACCAAGTTTCGCACAATACTGATCCCATGCTGATCCGCAATTTCGGCCAGCTTGGCATAGACAGTATAAAGCTCTGACAGCGGCGTGCCGCCCATGCCGTTGACAATGGCAATCACCTCATCGCCCTTGGCGAAGGTGATATCGGTCGTTTCAACCTCAACCCAATCGCCTTTGTCCGCGTCCCATTCGCTAAGCTCGCGCGTATAGGCTTCATCGGTCAGAATGCGGGTGGCGAGGGCTTCGGTGATCTTATCGGCGGTCTTGATCTTGCTGCGCTCAACACCGGGTTCACCGTGAATGCCGATGCCGATTTCCATCTCATCGGCCCCCAGATCAAAGCTGGGCTTGCCGTTTTGCGGTGTCGTGCAAGAGGTCAGCGCCATGCCCATACTCTTGCCATAGGTGTTCACCTTGCGACAAAGGGCTGCCATCTGATTCAGATCGTATCCCTCGCGGGAGGCCGCGCCACAGACCTTTTCCGCGATCAGGGTTGTACCGAGACCACGTCGACCAGCGGTGTAAAGCGAGTCCTTCAACGCCACGTCATCGTCGATGATCACATTGCGCACCTCAATCCCGTCATCACGCAAAAGGTCAGCGGCCATCTGAAAGTTAAGCACATCGCCCGTATAGTTCTTCACGATTTGCAGGATGCCTTTGTCACCGGCTACCGCCTTGCCCGCTGCATACATCTGATCAGGCGTGGGCGAGGTAAAAACCTGCCCCGGACAGGCGGCATCGAGCATCCCCATGCCGACAAAGCCACCGTGCAGCGGCTCATGCCCCGACCCGCCGCCGGAGATGACGGCGACTCGGTCCTTGGCACCGCCTGCGACCGCAACGAAATTGGGATCGAACTGCACGTCGATATCCGCATGCGCCCGGTCAAATCCGCGCAGTTGTTCAACCGTGACGTCCTCTGCGTTGTTGATGAGCTTTTTCATTTTGTCACCTCCCATTCAGGTTGTTCCGTGTCGTAAGCTTCAAAAACTCCGCGATAGAAGCCGCGGTAGAATGCGCCTGCGACGAGACCACCGGCGATACTGGCCACGGTTGGTATCCACCAGCCGCCGCGCGGGCCGGGCAGGGCCATCTCGCCCCAACCAAAGAAGTAGGACATGATCCGCGGCCCCAGATCGCGGGCGGGGTTCATGGCTGTCATGGAAATGGGGGCCTCATAGGCCACCAGTGCCGCGACGAGCAGCCCAATGAAAAGCGGTGCCAGATTGGCGGCAGGTGCCGATGTGTTGTGTTGGTCCGTCAGGAAGAGGACGCCAAAAACAAGGATGCAGGTCGTGAAGGCCTCCGACAGGAACCACTGTGTCCGCGAGACCTGTTCAAACGCCTCCGGTGTGGTGCCAAAAAAGGCCGGGTTGGGCGCATAGGTGGCAAAGCCCATAGCACTCAGTTGGCTGCCGGGCTGACCCCGGACAAGCTCCGCGCCGATTTCGTATTGCGCGATGATGCCGGAATAAAAGCCGTAGATCGCTGCCGCAGACAGCATCGCACCGACGAACTGCCCAATGATATAGGGGGCGACCTTGGCCCAGGGGAACCCGGTAAAGACCGCCAGCGTCAGGGTAACCGCAGGATTGATATGCCCGCCCGAGATTTTGCCCGAGGCATAAACGCCCAGCGTCACGCCAAGCGCGAACATCAGCGACACAGGCCACAGGCTGAGACCGCCGGTCCAAACCGAGACCGCAACCGCCCCGACGCCAAACAGCACCAGAATGAATGTGCCGATCCCCTCAGCGATCATTTCATGAATAACAGATTTCTGCATGTCGCGTTCCTCCGCGGCCCATTCTCATGTGAACCGGAACCTGCGCCAGAATGGCATGCTGCGGTCAGTGAGAACTCTAGCTTTCAAGCCAGAGGCACAATTGAGCGAGATCAATCGTGGCCGGTCGGCGCGCGCTAGCTTGCCCGCAGTATCTTGCAGATCGGAGCGATGCTCATGGAAACGAACATTCTTCCAAAGATAGACATGTCAAACACCCCCACAGGGTGCTGTCCGAGGTTTAACCCCGAAGCGTGGGAAGGGCGGCATTTGCATTTTGTCGACAAGCCATTTGTGCGGGCCACAACTCGGGCGCTTTTGCATGTGCCCATCGATATGGGGCGCGTTTTCACCCGCGTTCAGGAACACATTGAAGACGCGGATGCGCAGGAGCCCGAAGGCTATTTCGTGCTGAGCCGAGACATTTCGGCGACCCAAGGCGAGCATCTTTTTGCGGTGACGACGTCGGTGCCGGAGGAAGAGATGATCACCCTTAGCGGTGAATACATCACGCGCGTGTTTGAGGGGCCGTATCGGCGCGCCAAGGATTGGGTGCATGATATGGAAGTCGCTGCCAAGGCCGCCGGGCACAGAGCAAAGACAGTCTATATGTTCTACACGACCTGTCCCAAATGCGCGCGTGACTTTGGTGAGAATTACATCGTGGGCGTTGCGGAAATCTGAACCGGCACCGGCCGCATGGCCTTTGGCCGTTTTGGTTTTTGATCACACCCAAAAATCTGGCGGAAGAGACATGTCAGATACGCCTGATGACGTTGCCAGAAAGCTGGGCATTGGGGATGGAAATCGCGGTGGGCCAAGCTGGGTCAAATACGCGTTTGGGATTGCCATCATCGCGGCGGCTGCGATCTTTTTGGTCATGTCCACAGGTCTTGATCAGGATGTGAGGTTCATCACCGCTGAGGCCGGGAAAAGCGATCTGCGCATCACCGTCACGGCCACAGGAACGATTGAACCCACCAATCTGGTCGAGATATCGAGCGAGCTTTCGGGTACGCTGAGCGCGGTGAATGCGGATTTCAATGACGTGGTGCGCAAGGGCACAGTTCTGGCAGTGTTGGACACTGCCAAGTTGGAGGCGCCTGTCGCGGTCAGCAAGGCAGCGCTGAACAGCAGAATTGCACGGGTCGCCATGGCCGAGCCAACGCTGGAGGAGGCCAGGGAGAAGTACGAAAGTGCGCTTCGGCTGTAGGAACGCGGTGTCACGGCACATCAGACATTTGTGCGCGCAGCGCGCAACCTACATTCGCGCGCAGTCAGAACTGCAGGGCGCGCTGGCTGATCGGGCGTTGGCCGAGGCTGATCTGGACCTGTATCAGACCGAACTGGACAAGGCGTGCATCTGTTCTCCCATCGACGGTGTGGTCCTTGATCGTGCTGTCAATGCCGGACAAATCGTGGCGGCGGCATTGTCTGCCCCGGTGCTCTTCACCGTCGCCGAAGATCTGACCAAGATGGAATTGCAGGTTGATATCGACGAGTCGGACATCGGGCGCACCGCTGTTGGGAACGCCGCGATCTTCACGGTTGAGGCGTATGACGAGCGCACGTTTCCGGCAGAGATATCGGAAATTCGGTTCGCGCCGAAAACCGTCGACGGGGTCGTGACCTACAAGGCTGTTCTGACCATCGATAATGCCGATCTGCTGTTGCGTCCCGGCATGACGGCGACGGCGGATATTACCGTGGCCGACATTGCGGATGCACTCACCATGCCCAATGCGGCCTTGCGCTATGCGCCCCCGGCACTACCGGAAGAAGATGAAGAACGCAGCGGCTTGCTTGGGATGCTTATTCCCGAAGACCCGGATGAACGGCGCAGAGGTGACATCGAAACACTTTGGGTCATGCGTGACGGCGTGCCGCAGGAAATCGCGATCCGCGCAGGGAACAGCGACGGGCGTATGACTGAAATTCTTGAAGGTGCGCTTGAGGTTGGTGACGTCGTGATTGTGGAGCGCATTGATGGCTGATGCCATAACACATGACACCGCGTTGATCCAATTGCGCGGCATCAACCGGATCTGCGGCAGCGGAGAGGCCGAAGTGCATGCATTGGACGGCGTTGATATGGACATCCATCAGGGCGAGTTTGTTGCGATCATGGGTCCAAGTGGGTCGGGCAAGTCCACTGCGATGAATGTGATCGGATGTCTGGATGCGCCGACGGCGGGAGAATACCATTTCAACAGCGTGGAGGTCGCAAACCTGACGCAGGATCAGCGGGCGTTGCTGCGGCGGCACTACTTTGGCTTTGTGTTTCAGGGCTACAATCTGTTGCCCCGGACCAGCGCGTTGCAGAACGTGGAATTGCCGCTGATCTACAAGGGGATGGGGCGCGCCGAACGCCATGCCGCCGCGATTGAGGCACTCTCCAAGGTCAACCTTGCGCATCGTGCGCATCACGATCCGTCAGAGCTTTCTGGTGGCCAGCAACAGCGGGTCGCCATTGCGCGCGCGCTGGCCGGAAACCCGCAGGTGATCCTCGCGGATGAACCCACGGGCAATCTGGATACAAAGCTGTCCGTTGAAATCATGGAGGTCCTCAAAGATCTGAATGAACAAGACAAGATTACAATCGTGATGGTCACCCATAAGGCAGATATGGCGCAACACGCCAAGCGGCTGATCTGGATGGTCGATGGCCGGGTTGAACGCGACGGCCCCACGCAAAAGGCAGCCTGACATGTTGCTAGAGACAATCAGACTCGCGGTTCAAGCCATCTTTCGCAACGCGCTGCGCTCGTTCCTCACGGTGCTTGGGATTGTCATCGGTGTAGGGGCGGTGATCGCCATGGTGACGGTCGGGCAAGGATCGATCGAACAAGTGACTGCCGATGTCGAAAAGCTGGGCAGCAACTTGTTGATGATCATGCCGGGTGAAGATGCGATGGAGGGTGGGCCCACAGGCGTGCTTACCCCGATGTTCACGGTGCGCATGAACAACCTGCTGCAAGAGCAACTGAGCGTGATTAATGTATCCGCACCCATGAGCATGTCGCGCGCACGCGCAGTGTTTGGCAACGAAAACCGCCGGACTGACATTGTCGGAACCGACAACCGCTATTTCACCGCCGCAAGGTGGGAGATCGCGCGTGGGCGTCTCTTCGATGAAAGCGAGATTAAATCGGGCAAGCCGGTGTGTGTGATCGGCGAGACAGTGCGCAAGGACCTGTTTGGCAGCTACAATCCTGTGGGCGAAGTTGTTCGCATCAAAAAACTCTCCTGCGAGATCATAGGGCTGTTAAAATCCAAAGGGGCCTCCACCTTTGGCAGTGATCAGGATGATTTCGTGATCATGCCGATCCGCACATTTCACCGGCGTATTGCGGGCAACACGGATGTTTCCCTGCTGTTTGCTGCTGTGCGGGATGGGGTGGATTCTGATCGTGCCAAGGAAGATATCGAAGCGGTCATGCGCGACTTGCGCCGCATCGGAGAGGCCGAGGATGACGATTTCACGGTGATGGATATGAAGCAGCTAGCAACCATGCTGTCCGGTATCACGGGCGTGCTCACCGGGTTGTTGTCTGCGGTTGCGGCCGTCAGCCTGCTGGTGGGCGGGATCGGGATCATGAACATCATGCTGGTTTCCGTGACCGAGCGCACACGCGAGATTGGCATCCGGTTGGCCATTGGCGCGCAGGCCCGGCAGGTGCTGATGCAGTTTCTGGTCGAAGCGATCATTTTGTCGCTGTTTGGCGGGCTGATCGGGATCATGGTCGGTTTGGGGTTGGGTCTGCTTGGCGCCAACATGCTAGCAATTCCGTTCCGGCCTGATATCAACATCGTGCTTCTGGCGTTTTTCTTTTCAGCTGCTGTCGGGATGGTTTTCGGCTACTTCCCCGCCCTTCGTGCCGCACGGCTCAACCCAATTGAAGCGCTGCGCCATGAGTAGGGTGCGTGATCGAAGTGCAAAAAATATCAGCGCCACACATTTGATGGCGGCGCTGATCCGGGCTTCCTGTGTGTTATCTCTCCCCGCGCACCACGCAGAAAGAGCAACCCGCGACAAAATCGATCTACCCAACGATGCGCCAGGTGCCATCGCGCTGCTGGCAAGCCACACCAATGCCTGTCTCTCGGCGCCCATCGATGATCAAGGTCTGTCTGTATTCACGGCAATACTGACCGCTGGCTGATCGGCCGTCCCGTATCGGGGTTACGCTGCCTGAATTACCGGTGCTTGTATTGCTCCAGACAATCTGTTCGCCCAAAGGTGCGGTATAGGCGCGTTGCACCGCACTGTTGGCGCGCAACCGATCCGCTTCATCCATCGACCGCCCGACTTCGCTGCCGACCAAGGCACCGATCAGAACGCCAACACCCGTGGCCAGTTTGTTGCCGCTGCCACCGCCAAATTGATCGCCCACAACACCGCCGACGATTGCTCCGGTTAACGCGCCGGTGGTTTCGTTCGGCCGATATGTGGCAACATCGCAGGCGGCTAGTCCCAGGACGATTGGCACGATGGCCAAACTGTCTTTCAAGGTCATCACTCTGGTCTCCTGTTCTAGATATGACAGGACGAGCATCTCACGCTTGTGAGGTCGGACTTTTGATATTGCTCACTTTGACAAAGCTGTGAACAATGCAAAAAGGTTCAACTTCGCGTGGTACGTTTACCCCCATGACAACAGAAAACAAACCTATCCTTACCGATCAAAGTTCTTGGTTTCAGCGTGTGTTTCTGGACCTCGCGCGGCAAATGCGCTGGTCTTTCCTACCGCCGCTAATGGTTTATTTTGCAGCGGGTGTGTCGGGTCTGACATCTGTTGTGGGGGCGTTCTACCTCAAGGACTATCTGGATCTTTCGGCGCAATTCATTGCGGGACTGACGTTCTGGGCCGGGTTGCCATGGGTGCTCAAGGTGCCGATGGGACATGTCGTTGATTTGTTCTGGAGGTGGAAAGCGTGGTTGATCATGACCGGTGCTGGGCTGATCACGCTATCGCTGTTGATCATGTATGGGTTGGTGTCGCGCCCTGAAGCCATTAGCGCGATCCTGCCGCCTCGCACATGGTACGTCATCGCTTTGCTGCTGGCACCGTCGGGATATGCCATTCAGGACATCGTTGCGGACGCGATGACGGTCGAGGCGGTGCCCGCAAGCGATGACGCGGGCCGACCCTTTGATGAGGCGCAGTCGCGTGCCATGCACACGACGATGCAGACGCTGGGCCGGATCGCGATTATCTCGGGGTTTAGCTTTGTTGCCGCGATAAACATCTGGATTTTCACCGATGCCGACACATTGCCAAGCGAGGCGCGTTTGGCGCTTTATGCGCAGGTCTATCTGATTGCTTTGGTCATCCCCGTGATCTCGGTCAGTGGGATGTTTCTGCATATGTTCATGCAGCGCCGCCAAGCTGCTGCAAACGAGTCGGCAAGCGAAACAGTGATCAACTGGCAAATTCTGGGCGGTGGCATGGCCTTTGTCGTGCTGAGCTTAACGCTGGGCACATCCAATCTGGTCTATGCGCAGGAGATCATTTTTGCGTCGTCGCTCATCATAATTCTCTACCTGATCCGCGAGTTGGTAAAGGAGCTGGATCAGGCGGCGGCCTATACGCTGATCGGCACGGCGACGATCATCTTTGTGTTCAGGGCCGTGCCCTTGCCCGGTCCGGGGCTGACCTGGTTCGAAATTGATGATCTGGGATTTGATGAACGGTTCCTGTCCATCCTGTCGCTCATCACGTCAATGCTCACGCTGGTCGGTCTGATCGTTCTGCGGCCCCTGATGGCGCATCGTTCAATTGCCTATATCGTCGTGCTTTTGACCCTTGCAGCGGGCATTTTGTCCCTGCCGAACATCGGGCTTTACTACGGGATACAAGATTGGACAGCGGCGCAAACTGGCGGGATTGTCGATGCGCGCTTTATCGCCATTCTTGACACGGCGATTGAATCGCCGCTGGGGCAGATCGCCATGGTGCCGATGCTGGCGTGGATCGCACGCAACGCGCCGCCGGATCTTAAGGCGACGTTCTTTGCGGTGATGGCGTCGTTCACGAACTTGGCCCTCTCGGCGAGCGCTTTGGGCACCAAGTATCTTAATCAGGTGTTTCTGGTCACGCGCGCGTCGGTCGATCCGGTCACAGGTCAGCAGACCTCATCGGCGGATTACGCTGAGCTGGGGCAGCTCTTGATTGTTGTCGGGCTGATCACCGTGGCGGTGCCGCTGTTGATCGTCTTAGTCGTGCAGATGTCGCGGTTCCGGACCTCTGAATAGCGATCACTTAAGCGGGGAAGAACAGCGGCCCCAAGAGCATCGCCAGACATGTGATCAGGCCAATCGCGGGCACAATGCCGGGCACGATGAATATCCCGCCCGGTGCCGCATCCCCGCGCCATTTGATCCTGAGCAGCGCAAGGTTGATCAGGACAAACACCACCAACACCGCCTGAGAGGTTCGTTCTGCCAACACGCTGATCGGAAAGAACAGCGCAAAAACGGCGATCGCTGCCGTGACCAAACCAGTGGCAAGCAAGGGGGTGCGCGTGCGCGTGTTCAATACCGCCAGAACCTTGGGCAGCCGCCCCACGTTGGCCATGCCATAAAGGATGCGGGACGCCAGAATGGTCTGGATCACGATCCCGTTCAGGGTTGCCCCAATGGCGATGAGTGTGATCATCAACGGGGATATGCCGGTGAGCCTTTCGAACAGCAGGCTGATGGGGGCGGTCGAGGCACCGAGTTCGTCCAAGGGCAGGACCAACACTGCTACCGCCGCGACCAGAAAATACAATGTCGTCGCAATGACCAGCGTGATGAAGATGCCAAGGGGCATGTTGCGCGAAGGGTTCTCGGTCTCCTCGATGATGTTGACCATGCCGTCAAATCCGATGAAGGCAAAGAAGGCGAGCAGGCTGGTGAGAGCAATGACACCCAGCGCTGGTCCGTCGGTCAAAGGAGGCAAAACAGTTGGCAGGTCATAGACGATCTGGGGCTGATGCCAGACACCTGCAATGATTACCGCGATCAGGCCGGAGACTTCGATCAGCGTAAGGATGGCCGCGAAACGGACCGATTCCATAATACCCCAAGCCGCCACCACGCTTGAAAAGGCGACGGTCAGCATGATGATCGACCATAGGGGTAGGGGAACCAATGTCGCCACATACCCTGCGCATCCCACCGCTATGGCCGAGGCTGACACGACTGCAGCTATAATCAACAGCGCGCCGGTGACGATGGTCAAGGAAGGCATCTTGAACGCTGCCTCGACATACGCCGCCTCACCGGCGCTTTGTGGAAAACGGCCGGAAAGTTCGCTAAAGCTGCCCGCGCTGAACAACATCACAAGCGCAGCAAGCAGAAACGAGGCGGGTGCATAAATCCCGGCCTGCGCAGCGGTGGCCCCAATGAGGACATAAATACCCGCCCCGATGGTCACGCCCAAACCATAGAAAACCAGCAGAGGCAGAGTGATGGCGCGTCTGAGTGTTGTGGCGGGTGCCCTAATATGATCCGATTCAATGACCATCCATGCGCCCCTTGTATGCAGGGTCGGGAGGGACCTGAATACTATGTTCCAACGCACCGATGGGATGCGATGCACCAAATACTATCAAAGGGCATCGTGCAGCCTCCAGAACGCGGGCAAGGTCCTCTGGGGTTTGGATCGGCCCGTCACGCAGATCTACAAGAACCGCGTTGGCATTTGTCCGCGCGAGGGTATGCAAAACCGCATCAAGTGACTGAAAGTTCTGATTGGGTGATGGAGGCAAAGGGCTATCCGCAGACGTGTCAGGGTCAAAACGAAAGGAAACGCAGTGGGCCGAGTGTTGCTGTCCAAGGCTTTGCGACGCAAGGCGCATTTGATCGCTGAGTGGCCCAGCCCCTCGCAGCAGGATTATGTTGCCACGCATGGCGTGAACAGGTCGATACCCGACAACAAGAATATCCCAGCCCTTTGCAACACGTAACGCGGTGCCAACCAACTCCCCTTCTTGACGCACAAAGAGATCTTCGCGGGCATTATCGCCCCCGGCGTCTTTCAAGGACTGGCGAAAGGCGCGTGCCTCCGCATGCAGCACGGTTCTGATCTGTGCAGGGTTCGGTGCCAACAATGTCATGCCGCTATTCGTTACCACCCGCCGATTGGGCAGCTGGCATGTGGTAAGCATATGCGTTTCCTCAACAAAAACACCGCCGAGCGCGGTGCGATACGTGGCGGGTAAGCGCTCGACAATACGCAGAGCCGCGGCTGCATCCGCAAACGAACCTGCCCCAATCAGGATACGCAGGCCGGGAGATGTTGTTTTTGCCATCAGGATTCCCTCTCGTCTTCGCCCGCGCCTTGTCGCCCGCCAAAGCTGCGCCGTTTGTCCGCAAAGCTGCGCAATTGTGCCTCAACCAGTCCGTTGATGCTGTCTTTGGGGAACGCACCGCCACGGCCACGTTTCCCTGCGGGGGTGCCGGTAAGGACTTCGATGCCCTGATCAATGGTCTTGATCGGGATCACACGAAAGCTGCCTGAATTGGCCGCCTCAACAACATCGGCCCGCAGCATCAGGTGATCGATATTGGACGCGGGGATCAAAACACCTTGTTTGCCGGTCAGCCCTTGCGCGACGCAGGTGTCAAAGAACCCTTCGATCTTGTCATTTACACCGCCGATGGCCTGCACATCTCCGTTTTGGTTCACTGACCCCGTCACGGCCAGCCCCTGCCGGATCGGCAGACCGGACAAAGCCGAAAGCAATGCATAAAGCTCGGCAGAGGATGCGCTGTCGCCATCAATGCCGCCATAGCTTTGTTCAAACACAAGGCTCGCGTGCAGGGACATCGGCACATCCAACGCATAGCGCGAGGCTAGATAGCCGCCCAATATCAGCACGCCTTTGGAATGAAGCGGGCCGCCTAGTTCGACCTCGCGTTCGATGTCGATCAGTTTGCCGGTGCCCATGCGTGCGCGCGCTGTGATCCGGGACGGGCGTCCAAAGTGGTTTTTGCCAATCCCGACAACGGCCAAGCCATTGATCTGGCCAACAGCCCTGCCTTTCGTGTCAATTTGAATGGTCTTGCGTGCCACCGCTTCTTGCATACGCTCCTTGATGCGGGCGGCGCGATGTTCGGCCTGTTGGATTGCCAGCGCAATGTCGGCGTTCGATATCAGGTCGCGTTTTTGCCGCCCGGCATAAAAATCCGCTTCGCGCATTACATCCGTCAAAGCACCGAGCTCAAGCGTCAGTTTCTTGGCATCATCGGCAAGCCGGACTGCATGATCCAGCAGTGCAGCGACTGCTGCGGCAGACAGGGGTTTCAGGTCTTCTTTGGCGGCGTACCCCGCCACAATCCTTGCCAAGGCGCGCATGTTGCTGGCGTTGCGCGGCAGATCATCCTCAAAATCGGCCTGTATCTTGAACAATTGCCCGAATTCAGGGTCCAGAAGTTGCAAGAGCATGTGCAGCCGTCTGTCCCCGATCAGCACGATGCGCACGTCCAGCGGTATCGGGTCCGGCTCCAGCGTCACGGTCGAGGAAAAGCTGAAACGCTCTGCAAGGGATGTGATGGATATGGCACGACTTTGAAGGCAGCGTTTCAGGGTGTCCCACGCATAGGGTTCTGTTAGAATGCGATGTGCATCAAGGATCAGATACCCGCCGTTTGCCCTGTGCAGCGCACCGGGTTTGATCAGGGTAAAGTTGGTAGACAGCGTGCCCATCTCAGAGATATGTTCGATCCGCCCGGTCAGATGTGGCAACGACGGCAGGTCTTCGGTGACGATGGGCGCTGATGGCGTCTCGATGGCGTGCGATACCATGATGTTGACGGCATACCGGTCAAATTGTGGGTCTTGATGATATTTGCGAATCACCTCGGGAAAGGGGCCATCGTTTGATTTCTCTGCCGACATCAAAAACAACTCAGCGTTTGAAATCATGTTGCTGCGGACATTTTTGAGGTAGGAGGCGACATCGGCATTGTCGGTAAATTGCGCGCTGACCTCCTGCACCCGCAAGGACACCACACGCTCGGCCATCGCGGCATGCAATTCCTCTATCCTTTGCCGGTGCTCTTTTTCCAGTTCCGGCCCCTGTTTCAGTATTTGGGTAAGCTGGTCTTGCAGGTTCTCGATCTTTGCATCGATCTCCTGGCGTTGGGCTTCGGGAAGTGCTTCATAAACCTCGGGTTTGATTGGTTTTCCCGCAACAATGGCCGAGAGCATGAACCCCATGGGCGTGCGCAAAAGCGCGACATTCTCCGCCTGCGCGCGTTCTGAAAACTCGGCGATAGGTTCCTCGTGTTTCTGGCCCAGTTCCTCCTCAATGGCGCGCCGCTGAGTCTGGTAGTCTTCGGAGTCAAATAGCGCGGGTATTTCATTGGCCAGATCATCAACCAACTGCTGCATCGCACGCTTCAAGACCGCCGCCGTGCCGGGTTCCAGTTTGATCGCCTGAGGCAGGTGCGGTGCTTCAAAGTTGTTCACATAGACCCAGTCACAGGGCACTGGACGGGTGTTCGCTGCCTCCTTCAGCAAGGCAGTCACGGCCGTGTGTCTGCCAGTGCCATCATGGCCCAGAACATAGAGGTTAAAGTCCTTGTGAGCTATGTTTGCGGACAGTTTGATCGCGTCAATCGCGCGGTCTTGTCCCACAAGCCCCCGCGCGGGTTTCAGTTCAGTAGTTGTCGCAAACCCAAGCGTTTTGGGGTCACATTGAACCCTGAGCCGCTTGGGTGGCAGCCCTTGTGGTGTTTCCAAACGGCCCGATGTCTTGCCTGCCATATCAGCCTCTGTGTTCTTCGGTTAAATGAGCGACGACGGCGTTGATGCGTGATTGGCTAGGACCAAGATCAGGCTTGCCGACGGCCCATACATCCTTCTGGCAACAGCATCGCTGATTTGAACTCGCACCGATTGATGCGGATCAAGTGAGAGGCCGGCAGCGCCAGATGCGTGATTGATCATCGTCAATTGCCCGCAACGAGAGATTCTACTTTCCCATCAGAATGGAGTTCATTGCATGTGTTGGAGTTCTGAAGCATCGCTGGTGATCACCGGGGTCGGGCTGGCGGCGACGGTGGTGACTTATCAGCGCAGTGATCCGCCAGCGATATGGATGACGCTTGGTTTTTTCTTTCCACCTAATGGATTTAAGCCACCGGCTTCTAGCCGGTCCGCTTCAGCGAATCTGTCTCTGATCTTCTCTCCTGAACTTTGAAACCCGCTGAGGCGGTATGGTTTCAAAGTTCAGGAGAG
>Ga0115563_1000479_pt1 | contig 32055 bp, 31 predicted proteins | sample COGITO_mtgs_1105_2_FD_87198 | JGI IMG/M metagenome (GOLD analysis project Ga0115563, IMG submission 87198) | Pelagic marine microbial communities from North Sea - COGITO_mtgs_110519 | ecosystem: Environmental > Aquatic > Marine > Epipelagic | place: Germany:Helgoland, sampling site Kabeltonne...
ATCTTTCATCTTACGCGTAATGCTGGTTCAAACTTTCGTTCATTGACCAATATTCTCCACTGCTGCCAACGGTGGGATGTTTTTCAGCTCCCATGTGACTGGACAATCTCACAACCCAGCTAGAGGTCGTCGACTCGCTCGTAGGCAGTTCAATACTCCTTGGCGATAATCTACCTCAACACAATGACACCGATAAGCGCTCATGCTTTATGTTGGATACGTGCCGCAGTTTACCTGAGTCCATATAACTTATTATTTTTAACTTTAACAACTATTAGTTGACACAAGTTTATTAACGTTTTAAACTTTAAGTACGGACTTGTTAGTCATATAATCGCGGCTGGTATCATTCAAACCCTTATACTAGCTAGCGAGCGCGTTACTCCACGCAAAGAGAAGCCGGGTACGGAACAGAGAATTAAATGTCCAAACGGAATTAACATTTACGTGCTGATTACGTTTGGTGATACCGATCCTATATTTGTTTTCAAAACAATCTTACCGAAAGTCAAAAGTGTATTACTCACCCTTACGCCACTGAGATTAAAATTAAATCTCCGTACGACTCGCATGTGTCAAGACACCGCGCACGCGTTCACTCCGAGCCACAGTCAAACTCATAATAAACAATATTTGTATAATCCACGTGTGTTGTTAAAATTCAATTTAATTTAGTCAGTTATACGATTTAATAGAATTAGTCGCTTGGTAATTTTACGTTTTAAGCGTCCTTTCTTTTTTACTTTAACTTTACCATAGGCTTTATTGTTTAAAAAGAAAAACATTGAAAATTTAAACGGGGTATGAAATGTTTTTTCGTCGACCAGATCCCCGGAAAAGGGATTTTTGTAAATACTAACGACTGAGTCATTTAACGTAGACATCATTTCTTTAAGATATACAGGTGTTTTTTTAACAATTAAATATAAAATTTTAAATGATGAAAACATTAAAACTTTACGTAAGAAGCTAGCTAAAAGCAAATACATTGCTTTGCTTTTCATAAAAGATTTGCTTTTAGTGAAAAATTTCATGAACAGACCTAAAGAAAGAAACAAGTAAGTTTCTCCAGTTAATGTTCTGATCGTTGGGAAAAATCGATTACGTGAGAAGTTAAAAGACAAAGCTTTTTGTGCATTAAAATATTTATATTGATTTCGTTTAAAATCAATGGTTTTTAGTTCGTAACGCCTTAACACTGCTTGTGGAAAGTTTATTTTACGAGTATATACAAAACTTTTTGGTGAATGTGCTAAGGTCTCAGATAAAGCATACTCTGTATATAACTCATTAAGCAATTTTATGTTAGGTGTCACTTTACCATAGGTTCACGAATCATGGAAGGGTTTGTATTTGAAAAACAACGAATGTTTATTTTTAAACAACAGTTTTCTTTTTTTAAACAACAGTTTTCTTTCGGATAACATTTGTACAATATTGTATGAGAAGAGTTGGGTTCGAACCAACGCGAGTTTCCTAACAGATTTACAGTCTGCCGCTTTCGACCACTCAGCCACCTCCCCAACCGTTATGTTATGTGATGTGATGTGATGTATGTTTTATGTTTTATTGTATACCACCAAAACCACCGGTGAAGTAAAAAATTAAAAACCGTTATGTTATGTGATGTATGTTTTATGTTTTATTGTATACCACCAAAACCACCCCAGTCATCAAAACCACCGGTGAAGTAAAAAATTAAAAACCCGATACAAGCTCCACAAATAATATAATCTAAATCCATAAATTATAATGTTATATAATAATATATACATATATATATAAATATTATTTTTTTTAGTGCTAAAGAGAGGTTAAATCGATTCTTAGTTTTATTAAAAAAAGAAAAAAAATTAAAAATAAAAAAAAGAAAAAAAGTTTTAACATCAATAGAAGGTTTGCTAAATGAACTTACCTTCAATAGAGGCTTCATATAATGACGGTCACTATATTTGGGCTTTTTTGAAGCTTAACAAAAAGTTTTGAAGGCTTTCTTTTTTTAAAAGTCGCCTCCTTTTAATAACTCAAACAAAAACTAAACCGCATTTAACGTTTTAGTAGCTCAGTTGGTAGAGCACAGGGCTGAAAACTCTGGGGTCGCTGGTTCAAGTCCAGTCTAAAACAAAATGTCCACAACCTTTAAACTATTTTTTAAATACTTATTCTGAAAAATCGACTACGCATTAATTAATAACATGTCGCAAAAGTCACTTAATACCGATATTTATATCAATAATAACGTCCTATTTTATGCGTGTACTCATATGAAAATGTCAACGCCTTTTTACGCAACGCAATTGTGTGACATGTTCGCTTATGAAGTTGTATCCCCTGAAACTACATCAACATTATTAAACCAAACTTGAAACAAATCTCAATCAACAGTCGTTGCGTATAATTTCCATTCTTTATACTCTCAAGACAGATTTTTCTTTTTTGTTCAATCGCCCACCACTGGGGGACTAAAATCATCTATTATCCCAAATGCAAGCGCGTCTGATTCTATTGCTGAATTATTCCCAGCAGCTAACTGACTTGAAAGAGAAGTGTCGGAGCTTCACGGAGTACCATTTACAGGTAAAAAAGACTTAAGAAACTTATTACTACAGTATGGGGACACTACAGCACCATTTCAAAAAATGTTTCCTTCTATTGGTGTTAAAGAGTTATTTTACGACCCATTAAAAGACACGTTAGTTCAAAAAACAGTTTCAGTTCAAATCTAGTAAAATACGTAATACATTACAAGCTATCGTCTAGTCTGGTCCAGGACATTAGGTTTTCACCCTAATAACGCGGGTTCAAATCCCGCTAGCTTGAATTTTGCTGATTAATAATAAAAACTTTAACCAAACAAAATCTTTACAATATTTACGCGTCAAGCCAAAAAACACTACCACACTAAGATACGCTTTAAAATTCGTATCAATTATTACGCCCGGAACAATTAAAAATCTTCGCCTAATTCTTGCCAGTCAATATGAAAAAAAAGACACCCACAATAAAATTTTAGTTAAACAATCTTATTTACTCTTAACATGGCTTGTATATGTTAAAGGGTCTTATTCAACAACCGAAACTCAAAAAATCCCTTCGTTTTTTGTTCAGCCAGTTTCACGCTACAAATTAACAAATCTTAAAACTCCGATGGCTCATAAAACTTTTTCACAAGAACAATTTTTATTTAAGCACTACACATTAACAATTTCGTTTAAGCATGCTTTAGATTCAAAATCTAATCTAACAAGTGTAAACTCGTCGATTTATACGGCATTATTAATGAGGTCGGAAACACCGTTTTTTAATACTAATCTTCTTTTCTTAAAACGATTTTCTTTTTCGTTTCCTTCTTCTGACAAATCATTTATGCTTTTGTAATTAATATTTAGGGATACTTCAAAATTAAAGCACGCAAAGCCCGCGTGGTGAAATTGGTAGACACGCAAGGCTTAAAACCTTGTCCGAAAGGGTCCTAGTTCGAGTCTAGGCGCGGGTATTTATTTTATCACTACTAAAACAACACATGTTGACTTTAGTTGTACTAATTAACCTAATCTATACTATATTACCTCAATATATAAAGCATACACCCGTTCATATGTTATTTAATAACGATGATGTAGTGAGTACTTTACCAATTTGGCTGATACATACTCTTTTTATATATTCTATAATTTCTATTCCATATTTATTTTACGTCAATAAATAATAAATTATGCTATTCCTTACTACCTCAAATGTTTGAAGTTTCGTTTTTTTCTCACCATTAACATACATTATCTTATTAATTTCGTTTGTTATTTATTGCTTACCGACTCTAACAACTAAAACACGTTACACTAACTCTAGTAATAAATTTAGTTTTAGCTTCTTAAATTCATTCGACTTATTTTGAGTTTTTGTGTCACCAGTAATTGCTATCCTTTTACTAACATTTTTTTGGTCGTCTTCAACAACGTCGGCTTGATTTGGGCATTTAATTATCGCACCATTTCAGACCAAAATCATTTCATTGATATTATTTACGTTTACGTTGGTTTTGCTAACACTTATCTCTACCTCATATTTCTCATCAAGAGAATTTTACGATTTTATTGCCGTAATTTTCAACTTTATGTATTGAATTATTATATTATTCACCTCTAATACAATTTTTACGTCGATATTTGTCATCGAAGTTCTATCGACATTAATTTTTCTTCTAATCATTACTAGTACATTTTCATCGAGCTTTTTTTATCGAAATTTAAACTTATCATTCGGGCATACATTTCAGCAATCAACACCACATACCTATCTTCAGGCTCTTTTATACTTTTTTTGAGTTTCATTAATCTCCTCATTAAATTTATTCTTATTTTGTCTTTTGTTTTATACTAAAGTTGTGACATTAGACTGATTTTTATTAGAACACGTATTCTTGTATTTTGTGAATACATCTTCTATTAAAGAACTTGCTATTATTGGAGTTTCATGATTCGTATTGTTAACGTGTATATTTCTCAAATGTGGTGTAGCACCTTTATATATTTGAAAACCAAGTTTTTTCAAGGGATTACCCATTCATACAATATTTATGTATATCTGCTTTTTTTACTTTTTTTTGTTCTTATTCATTATACATCTCCTTACTTCATATTTTTCAAGCGTATTTTATTTTTATTCTTATATTAGCACAATTTTCATAATTACAGGTCTTGTAACGTTACTATTCATTATTTGCGACTCGTACTATATAAAAGCATTTTTAGCGATTAGTAGTATTTTAAATTCATTATTCGTACTAATGGCAATGTCTGTTACACATACAATCACAACCACCCTATGGCTCTAGTTATCCTTAACGTATAAATGGCAGTTGTTAAAAGCCCTAAAAATAATAAAAGAAAATTTCTTTGAGTCAAATCTCTTAAAACAAAAAAAATTCATAGTCTTCAGCTACGAGGTAAAACCCCTAAACATTCAAAAATAACAACTAATACATGCTGAAAAAATATGACTAAACGTAGTCAAAGACAGGCAAAATATTCACACGGTATTTTATATTTTGCATAAATTGTATAAATGTTATTTTATAGTTTGTTCACTGATAATAATACACTTTTATTTACTTATATGTTTGTCTATAACTTATCTTTAGTAACCCTCTTTTGAATCATTTTTAACACCGTAACGACAAAGATCAAAACACTTCAGTCATTTACGGGTTTTAGTTTTAATAGTTTTTTCTTAACAACAACAACAATTTTAATCTTCTCAATGGCAGGAGTGCCCCCATTTATCGGGTTTCTAACCAAAATTTTCATATTAACTCTTATTACTAATAACTCTTTTGTTCTTCTTTATACTATATTTTTTGTTACCTTATTTATCGGTCTTTATTTCTATATTCAAAACGTCCGCTTTTTACATTCGACCAACTCAGGCGAATTCAATTACCCTTATGTCAATTCCAGCGAACGATTAGTTCCCGTATTTTACTATTTTACTGTTTTTTTCTTGACCATCGTTATTCTAGGAGTAATAACAGTCGAAGATGTTTTATTATTATTTACTTGATATTTAATCTAAACGTCGCATAATTGTCATTAAGACCACGTAAATTTACTTTTAAAAATCGACATAAAAGCCGAAGCGTAATCGATTATAAAAAATCAGATTTAAGCTTTGGGCATTTCGGTTTACGTATTCTACAGCCTTTATGGGTTAATAGTAAGCAAGTTTTTAGGTATAAATTATTTATTAAAAAAGCTGTAAAACGTGCCGATAAAACCTCAAGAAAAGTATGGTTTAACTTATTCCCACATCTACCTTTAACACGAAAAGTAGAGGGATCTAGGATGGGTAAAGGTAAAGGTAAGTTAGCCGGCTGAGTTGCTCAATTATCTCCTGGTGTGAATATGTTTGAATTCAAAAATTTACGTCCCGGAAGAGCAAAATACTATTTTCAGCAAATTCAACACAGGCTACCCGTCAGAGCTCATTTAATTCGTATGTCAGTCATCAAAGTACCTCTCATATGAACCGAATCTATTAAAATATCACATGAAAACTTTTGATAAATTCTGTGGTATGGTTATATATATTATATTATTTTTAATGTACTTTTAGTTTCAGCAACTTTATACCTCATTCGTTTATATATTTGAAATGTAATTCCGCAAATTACATTAACTTCTTTACTAGGTAAAGTTTTTATGTCGAGTACCCTGTTTCTATTTTTTGTGACTTTTACAGCACTTCACTACTTACTTGATTATTACCAAGATTTAATATTAATTAGTAATACATTAGTCGATGTAAATCTAATTTGTATTTGATCTTTCGCAAAATTTGTCAATGTGAACGCGATTAGTCTAAATCTCCTTCAGGTATATTTTTTTCCATTCATTTATGTATTTTTATTCGTAACAGTACTTTCAATCGTCTTTTGCCTATCTTATAATACAGATGAGTTATCAAGTTTTATGTTTTATTGTTTATTAATTTTACTATCCGGGTACACCTTATTCTTTACAGACTCCCTTATTTTATTTTTTTTCGCTTACGAAATGTTACTCGTACCTTCATTTTTTATTTTATATAAATTCGCAAAAACTCGTCGTTGTGTCGAGGCAGCATACTTAATGTTCTTCTGAACACAATTCGGTGCGTTGTTTTTAATTCTCGGGCTATTATATTTATTTTTTACATGTAATAGCTCTCAATTTTCTATCATAACATATTTTTATTTCAATCCATTTGAAGTAAACTTTTTGTTTCTTTGTGTTTTGATTGGGTTTGGTGTTAAACTTCCAATTTGACCTTTTTACGGGTGATTACCTAAAGCTCACGTCGAAGCATCAACAAACTTTTCCATATTTTTAAGTGGCGTACTGGTTAAATTCGCCTTTTTTGGACTCTTAAAATGCTTACTCACGTTACACCTGGAGCCTACTTTTATTTATGTTTACCCGTTCTTAGTGGTTGGTATTGTGGATGCTGTATTTAAACTATTTTATCAAATAGACTTAAAAAAACTTGTCGCGTATTCAACAGTCGTTGAAATGCATTGACTCACAATGTGTGTAGTTAGCGGGCAATCAAACTTAATGCTAGCAAGTTTTTGTATGATGATTAGCCACGCGTTATTATCAACAAATTCTTTCTTGTTAGTTGACGCAGTAGCAAGACGATTTAAAACGCGATTATTGACTGAAATAAGCGGTCTAAACTTCATGTGTCCTAAACTTTTTTTAATGACTTTACTTAACACTTTAATATTCTTAGGATTTCCTGGCTCAATTTTTTTTGTCTCAGAATTTTTATTCTTCAGCTTTTTTTTCGACTTGTTTCCTCTTTTGGCCCTATTTCTACTTATATTCCTTTATTTATTAGGTCCTACTTTTTTTTTCAGGTCCTGAATGAATGTGATGTTTGGGTTTTCAAAGTCATTAAGTTATAAAGCTCCTGCAGATTTAACAAGTCGTGAGTTCATCTTATTTTCATTTATTTCATTCTTAATGTACTGACTTGGTGTTTCATGACAAGCTCTCGTCATTTAACATAATGTATAAATGGCAACGTGTCTTCAAGCAACTCGCAGAAAAAGGCCTTTACGTAAACCCGGTTTAAAGTATAAAAACCCAACATTTTCTCGAACACCTATACTAAAAAGATGTCCACAAGCAAAAGGTATCGTCACAAAATTAGCAACAATGTCACCTAAGAAACCTAATTCAGCGGTTCGTCACGTAGCAAAAGTAGATTTAAATAATGGACTACGTTTAACAGCGCGCCTACCTGGTAGGGGATTTCTATGTTCTAAATATAATAGGGTCTTGATTGAAGGTGGTCGTGCAAACGATCTTCCAGGAGTCGGATACACGGCAATACGAGGTGCATTTGATTTTTCACCCGTAGTAGGTAAAAAAAAAAGACGATCAGTTTATGGTGTCAGTCGGCCAAGTGGTTATTCCAAGCATATACGAAGGTGCTTTCGTAAATAAATTAAATTATGAAATTAGAGTGATTATCTTCTAGAGTTTTATCATTAATAACGTGAGCCCGAGCTGGTTCTTTATGGCCTTTAACTTTCGGTCTTGCATGTTGTGCTGTCGAAATGATGCACGCGGCTGTAAGTCGATATGACATGGATCGTTTTGGGATTATTTTTCGAGCATCGCCGAGGCAAGCAGACCTTATTATCGTTGCAGGTACACTAACAAATAAAATGGCACCGTGTCTACGCCGACTTTATGAACAAATGACTGAGCCTAGATGAATTCTTTCAATGGGAAGTTGTGCAAACGGTGGCGGTTATTACCATTATTCATATTCCGTAGTTCGAGGGTGTGACAGAATTTTGCCTGTTGATACATACGTTCCGGGTTGTCCTCCTACAGCAGAAGCTTTAATATTCGGTTTAATACAATTACAAGGGAAAATAGGGTTCACATTATCGGAATTAAATTCTTCTAACGAATGGTACGGAAATGATCATATTTAGACGATTTTAACCTAATTCACGCAGGCGACCTCGCGCCTTTAAAGGCACTTAAAGTGTTTAAAGTTTTTAGAAAAACTACGCGATTTAAAAAGTTTAATAAAGGTATGACCCGTATGGTTCGTAAAAAATATGCTAAACGGAAATATCAAACAACTTGACTTTTTTTAACATACATTACAGCCGCTTGGACCAAAAACTACTTAAAGTCTCGTCAATTCGAACGCTTTCAACAATCAATGGGCGTGTTCAATGCTTGTGCTTACTCTGCTGATTACGACGTTTTTAAAGTAAGCTCACTAGGTTTAAGTGCAGAACATAGTATAAATATATTTTCGTGCGCAAAAAACATTTCAAACCGGTTTATAAATCATTCAAATATGTCAAAAACTATATTATCAAATAGTCTTGTTAAGGAAGCTAAATTGTCATTTGTACACTCAACCTCTTTAACTAGTTTAGCAGAGTCGGAATTAGCATATCCCGTTGCACTGACATACGAAAATTTAATGTACCATCCGCATCTTGAAAACATTCCAAACTCTACTTATACCAATTTATTAAATACTCTTACGGAAAGTACTTTTAAGTACTCACTTAATTACGTAATTGCATTAAGACAAGTACTAATCTTAATGTCAATTCTAAATACCTACCAAAACTAATTCATGAGTTCAAAAACCTTATCTTTTGCTCCAAGCTTAGAAATCGTTAAAGTCGGAACCACATCAGGTGCTTCTCGAAATATTACGATCTATAAAAGTTCACTACCTCTCCAATTGAAACATAAAAAACTACTTTTGAATAAAAAATGAAATGCCGGGCGCGGTGCATCAGGTCGCGTAGTAATGTGGACACGGCGAACACGGTCTGTCAAGTCACGTAACCCGTTCATTAATTACTCATTTCGTTATCGCAATTTAGCTCTAGTCGCCAGTTTCATTATGATACCTCGAATGAACAAACTTATAAGCTTACTATTTATGGCGTCAGGTTCCGTAACCTATCTTCCAACACCTACCAGTCACGAACTATTCACGTTAACTAGGTTCAAAGGGGTCTTACTTGGTCGAAAAAAATTTTATAAAACAAGCGAGCGTTTTTACCCTATGAGCGTGTTTAAGCAAAGTTGTTTCGTTGTTCGTCAACTCCCAAAAAATAAACCAGTATCATTACTTGAGTCGTTACCCGGAAAAGGTATTCAATATGTACGTAGTACAGGAACAAAAGCCGTAATATTAAAAATGGATTCCCGAGTGAGCACGGCTTTAGTCAAACTTCCTTCAGGGGTCAAAAAAGTTTTTTCGACATTTTCGATTGGATCTTTAGGAGGCGTAGCACTCCCAGAAAACCGAAAGACTAAAAATACTTCAGCAGGTTTCTACAAAAAACACGGAAAAAAATCTAAAGTTCGTGGTGTAGCCATGAATCCCGTTGATCACCCTCATGGTGGTAGGGCAAAGGCAATTCGATACCAACGTACCCCTTGGGGCAAAACAACAAAGTACAAATAAATTATAATTGATGGGACACTTATATGACCTTAAACTTAACGTGATTAAAAAGTCACGCCCGCAATATTATTCAGCTGGCGTATGGCGACTCATGCATTTAATATCTGGCAATGCTGTGCATCATACACGAGAAAAACGTTTGTATACTCGAGCGACGACCGTACCCTCAGTTTTTGTTGGTTACGAAATAGTAGTACACTCCGGTAAAAGATGACACCGGCGTCGCGTAAATCAGTGAATGGTCGGTTTCAAAGCTGGTGAATTTACTTGAAACCGTAAATATGCACTTTTTAAAGCAAAGCAGCTTCGTAAAAAAAAAAACAAAAATAAAAAATAAATCAATAAATGCGTTTTGAACATATATTACAGATTTACTGAACTAAAGGATTTTTCTATGGGGGTCGGTTATTTTATTTCGACCAAACTTTTGAAGAATTATTCGACCAAGCTCCTGGACTAGGGGTAGCGTCAAAGCAAGCAATTAGTGATCGGTTTGAGCTGGGTTACTTTTTACAATTTCGACGTAAAGAATTGTTACTAAACTACCAAGAAACGAACCATACTCCGATGGACCGGTCCATAAATATCATTTTTTCCCAAGTAAATACCGTTAATAATCAACGCAACGATTTGCATCGATTAAATGTCATACGATTGTACCTAATTAAATCCTATCGAGGGAGGTGTCATGCTTTGGGTAAACCAGTTCGCGGTCAACGAACCTGATCCAATGCATGAGGATCTTATAACACAAACACCACTCTTCGTGGATTCGTAAGTGAAATGCGACGCTTAATCCGTCAAAATAAAAAAGAAGAAAAAATCAATTATAAAGTTGTAAAAAAAAAATACGCCTCACGTAAAAAAAAAAAACAAGCAACCAAAAAAAAACAGGCTTTGTGATTTTAATTATTTAAGACTTTATTAATAAAAATATTAACGTTAAACAAACTCCAAAATCAACTCCCAAAATCAAACCACAAACAAATTCTAAGCAAACTCTAAATAAGTCACGGAATTCTACTATCGACTTGCGACATAAACCAAAACCTAAACAAGTCCGTAAACCGAGCTACGTTGCCCTAAAAGCCTTGAAAGCTTTGAAAGCTTTAAAAACGCTACGGTCAATAAAGAGGGCAAAACCTGCAGCGACCGTCAATTTAAAAAAATCTACGTCTTTTAGTAAATACCACGTAAATACTCTTCAACTTTTTCAAGAATCATCCGCACTCACAACTGAACTTGCATCGTTTATGAGTAAATATCACATTCTTGTCAAACTAACCCCAAATGTTCGTAACTTTTACCTTTCAGTTATTAAATCAAAGCAGCTGCAAACACCAACTACAGTAAAATCTAATTTTACATCAACAAACTTTTTCAATACAAACTTTTTCAACTTTAAAAATCAATTTATGTCTAACGAATGGGTTTTAATAGGTACAACTTTTAACGGAAATTCTGCTGAGCTGGCGCAATTACGAGAGTGAAAACTGGCCCCTATTCTAGATGCTGAAATAGAAACCCCTCTAAACTTAATTATACGTAAGCGTTATCGATCGTGAGCCATGAAGCATAGTATTTCACGATTCGATCGCCGTAGAAATAGAAAACTACTAAAACCAAGAACTTCATTAAAGCGCAAACTGTCTAGTATCATACCAACAAGAAAACTTACTAAGCGCCTAAAACGCAAAAAAATGGCCAAAAATCGCAAGAAAAAAATACGAGTACTACGGCGAACCGTCCAATATCATTTTAAATCACCTGTGTCGAGCTTTTTTCTACGCAAAACGCGTCGATACTTCTTTCGTAAATTTCTACGTCAGTCAGTTCGAAAAATTAAACTTTCACATTGAAAACGAAAAATACGACGATTTAAACGGATTAACTTTAAGCTAAAACGTGCAAAATCGAGGTTTTTAAATAACCTAAAGCGGTCCTCACGTACAAAATTTAAAAGTCTCGCACGAACTATTCTTAAGTCATCCGACTTAACTGCGATTTTGGGTAAGCGTGCGGTATTAAAATTAAAACTTACTATGCGAAGGTTAGCCTTAAAAAAGAAAACTCGCAACATGCGACGACGCTGAAAAAAACGATTTATTCACTTAGCCCCGCGTCGTAAAAAAAAAAAAAACAAAAGAAGAGTTTTACTGTGGAATTCACGAATGCACGCAAAGAAAATAGCAAGAAGAAAAAATCGACGAACAAAGCTGCGGTCAACCTTAAAAAATCGATCAAGAATGCTTTTTCCTTCAAAAATTAACCAACTTTTAAAACTTTTTACTCCTATATCACGTAAAATTTTACTTAACCATCCCAAACGCAGATGACCAAAGTCAAGACGCTACTTGGCCAAAGTCATACGAATTACCAAGCGAAGACCTAAACGACGTCGTTTTCGAAAATTTCTTCAAAAAACCTGAAGCTTACGAAAATCTCAGTTAGTTAATTTGGGACGGGTTGTTTCAAGAGTTAATTATATTTCGAAAGCAATTTATAAAAACAAGCAGTTACGTTTACCCTTTTCGCGTAAGCCAAAAGACGCTAGTAGATGAATACACTCTTACCCTTATTTATTCACTAATGCGATACAGTTCAATAAACACGTATCGCCTAGCGTACTAACGTCCCAAGTTAGTAAATATTTAACACCGACACGAGGCAAACGTGCAAGAAGATCTCGTTTGACAACCATTAAAAAGTTACGACGGTCAAAATCTCCCTATTGAAAACGGCTAATCACGCGTTCAAACGATAGTAGCGTAAAAAATGTTAAAACTTATAAAAAACACTTCCCTAAACCAATTTATTCGGCGGCAGTGTTACTACGAAAAAAATCTTTACCGGTAACTCCTATAAAATCAAAATCCACTAAGTTTAACTATTGGTCATTCTCTAAACATAAGTTTCAAATTTTACGGAAATTACGTAACGTTAGGAGTGCTCACCCCTCTCGACTTAAACAAAAAAAATCAATAAAAAAACACATTAAATCTGATACTTTTTTACAACTTTCTAGCCTTAAGTCTTTCAAATCGTATAGGCAAGTCGTACCTGTAAACAAAGCTAATTTTAAGCAACAGCCGTTAGTTCAAAATCTCAACCCAAAGCACGTCATTCGAAAAGCACCTCAATGAAATAAATTCTCTGACTCACCTATTATAATGAATCATTCGATTTTAGTCACTAAACAAAGGTCTCTTCCCCCTCTAATGCATCAGGTAACGGACTATTCAGAGAAAGTCAAGCTTATTACTAGAACTCGATTGAATTTCACTTTACGAGCTCCAATCATGTTTTTTACAAAATTGTTACTACATAACAACAAAAACCCTTATACCTATAAATACGTTTTCAAAAAAAAATTATTTTCTTTTTTGTACCCAAACCAAGTCCGTAACGCACTTTTAGTAAGAAAAAAAAAACTTATGTTTTACCGATTGGTATACAAAACTAAGCAAACTTATAAAACTCAGGCATTTTACTGGCCACGTAATTTGCGTAAACATTTTGAGCGAAATGAACGTATTAAATGAGAAAATCAGTCCGATTCTCTATTTTCACAATCTAAATCTTTACTCAAAACTACTAAACAATTACCTAATGACCTTGAGTTTAACTCCTTTACGCAAGAACACTTTGAGATTTCAGATGACCACCATTTCTCATTAAGAGGTACTGATAACAGCTTTAAAACAGTTGAAGTAAGAATTCCCCGAATTCGATTTAAGCCGGGCTACCAGCGGTTATGGAGGCAGGCGCGTACGGCACTTCAAGAATCATTAAAACTCAGATTTATTTACCAAAAAAAACTTTCAAGGTACGTGACTCGCTTTTTTGGTCAAACGAATTATTATACCTTCAGTCGTTCAGAAATGTCCCTTGAAAAAACAATTATGTATTCTCGACTTTTACCTGATTTACCCACAATTCATATATTCTTAAACCAACGTTTAATTTATTTAAACGGTAAATTTGCGTCCACAATGAAAGCTTCGGTATTTCAGAACGACCTTATCCAATTAATTGTTTCAAAGTGGTATTACATTGCTTATAGATGAATTGCAAACTGAACAGTCAAACGTCATAAAAAATTTAAACGACTTGTATATCGAAAAGGTTTAGCTGGTAAACACAAAGTAATGAAACTTCGTAAACAACGTAGTTATTATACACCTCATTGAATTTACTTAGCACGTTATGACATATCCGATATAAAGCCTTATTTGGAAGTAGACTACTTAACACTTTCGGCATTCGTAATTTATAATCCTTACCTCTTGTATTACTATTCTCCCGACGATACACCTGATTTACGTTCCACTATCTACAGAATGTATAACTGAAAGTACATTACGTAAAAAACATTTTATACTGTAAAATCCCGTGGGATTCTTCCTCAGTATATTGAAGTCATCAATGTTTAATTTCTGACAATCACCTTTACCTCAAAATTCGTTTTCTGAGCGAAAAATAAAAAATTTTGTTTTAAACTTCGGGCCTCAACATCCAGCTGCTCACGGAGTACTACGTTTAGTATTGCAACTTAGCGGAGAGCTAATTGAACGTGCTGACCCACATGTCGGGTTTTTACACCGTGGAACTGAAAAACTAATTGAAAAGCGTACCTATCTAAAGTCAGTTCCGTATTTTGACCGACTTGATTATGTTTCGATGATGACGCAAGAACATGCTTTTTGTATAGCAGTCGAATCTTTATTAAAAACTACTTCACATACAGCCCTTTATGTCCAAATTCGTGTCTTATTCGACGAATTAACTCGTGTACTAAACCATCTTCTAGCTTTATCATGTCATTCTCTCGATGTAGGAAATATGTCGCCCGTTTTCTGAGCATTCGAGGAGCGTGAGCGTTTAATGGAGTTCTATGAGCGGGTCTCAGGTGCACGTATGCATGCAGCATTTTATCGCCCTAATGATCTTGATTGAACGGGCCTAAACCATCAATTTTTTTTAGACGTCGCTTTATTCGCTCGAGACTGTTTTAAGTCGTTAACAGAAATTTTCGCAGTTTTAACGACAAATGGTATTTGAAAAACGCGTTTAGTCGGTATCGGGAGTATCAACCTTAACGACGCTGTTTCTTATGCCGCATCTGGTCCTGTAATACGTAGTGTTGGGGTAAGAAAAGATGTTCGGTTTTACAAATCCGAAACATACGCCTCCTACTGGTTCTTATCTCTACATAGTTTTCTAGGTAAACGAGGTGATAGTTATGATCGTTTCTTAATTCGAGTTCGGGAAATGTACGAAAGTATTAATATCGTATTTCAGGTGTTAAGTAACCTTACTAATAGTCGAAACTCATCAACAAGCTCAAATACCGCTCAAGTAGATTTTTTTTCTTTTTTTGACTTTTTATACAAAACCAAAAAAAACCAACTTAATAAAAAAACTAAGTACACTTCAATGGAAGGGTTAATCCAACACTTTAAAAAATATAGTGAAGGTATTAAAGTTCCGAGAGGGTTTGCGTATGCTGCAGTAGAAGCACCTAAAGGTGAATTTGGCGTAGCACTTCTTTCGGACGGTACCTCAAAACCTTATCGTTGTAAAATCCGAACTCCGGCATATCATCATATGCATGTTATGCCAAGAATGCTCCAAGGTCATTTTATGGCGGACTTAGTTACAGTTTTAGGATCTCAAGATATCGTATTTGGTGACGTAGATCGTTAACTTAACGTAATAAATAATGAGTAGGCATGATTTGTGAAAATCTATTGATAATTATAAGCGCAAAATATTCCTTAAAAACGAAATGAAACGGGTATTACTTAAGTCAATCAAAGTTAACAGAATGGCTACACCAATAAAGCAAAATTTAGCATCATTTTATCTAACAAACTTACCACGCTTCTCAACACGATCTATGAGTAATAACAGGTGTTATGTTTCTGGCCGATCATGAGGTGTGAACCGTAGGACTCGAACATCTCGTTTTATTTTACGTACCAAAGTCTATGGGTCTGAAATTCCAGGCTGTAGGCGCGCAAGTTGGTAACCACATCAGCTTTATGTATAAATGTCAAATTTTATGACTTCAGTTTTCACGAGCACGGTTCAATATATTACTGAAAACCTAAGCTGCTTAACTTACGCCGGCGATGTGATTGTTAATAAGTATCTTATTTATACGTCTTATTACGATCTACTAGTTGATATCTCAGAAGGCTTCGGTGTCTGGGTTTCAATCGTCGTGTTAACGCTAGCTCTTTTGGCATTATCTGTCGCTATTCACAAAGAAGAGTCTTCAACAACTAACTTATCGCAAACTAAAGGCACACCTAAGAAAAGCAATTTAGCTAACTCGTCTAGCTATTCGTCGTTTACTCGATTTATTGCTTCGCTACGTAACAAACTATAATGAGCAGTAGCTTCATACCTAAGCTATACTACTCATAATCCCCATTCAAGACTAAAAACTCCAAATTATAACTCTAATACATCAACTCCCGTACCAATTTAATAAATAATGAAATGACATGATTGAAATATCTTAGAAGCGTTTTTGTTCGTATATAATAAATACCTTACCCCCTATCTTTGTTCATGAGGAGTTGTAGACACTTTTCACCAATTGACTTTATATGGGTCAAACATGATAACCGCATTACTACCTAACCTCTTACTTAAATATACATCAATAGCTGCACTAGTTATGGCGATAAAGTTTATATTACTAATAGCGTTACTCGTATTCATTCGTGGAGGTGTGCCTCGATATCGTTACGACTTTTTAACAAAAATAGGTTGAATTAAATTTCTAAGTTTAGTATTAGCTGTTTTCTTATCATCACTATTATTAGTGATGTTATTTTAATCCCTAATTTATGATAAATCGTGAATTCATTTATTAAAATACCAACAAAATGACTATCTATATGAGCTAAGGCTGCTGTACTAACTACGTTTTACGTATTTTTAATTCTAGATGGGCTCGAAAAAGTTCACGTTGATAACTACTTTTCCTGAAAATTAGGAAACTACGCAGACTCACTCTGATTTTCGTATTGTGAAAAAGTTATATATTCACAATCTAATATCTTAAAATAATACTGGAAACTAGCTTAATCGGTAAAGCAGTAGACTTTGGATCTAAAGAGTGCGGGTTCGAGCCCCGCGTTTCCAACTATGCAATATAATTCATTTGCTTACGTTATTAATCATTTAAATATAGCATCGACTAGAAAAAAACCTAAAATTAAAATTGCTGTAACAACTAAAACACTTCTTCTTATAAAAGCATTACACAAAGTTGGTTGTATTCATAGGTTTATTATCTGTTCAAAGCAGGTTGGTACTCGACAAATGCGTTACGCTTACATATCAACCCCTTTTTTTAAACAAACACCGTTTTTTAAGTCTGTCAGATTGGTTTCAACCCCGTCAAGACGCCATACAATCTCATTAAAATCGTTAAAAACCACCGCGGGATCTATTCGTTCCTCGATTATTATTCTATCAACTCCGTACGGGGTGGTGGATCATCGAGAAGCATTACGCCTAAGAACTGGTGGCCTAATTCTCTGTTTTATTAGCTAACTACATATAAGTGCGCATAAATGTCACCAAACTTAAAATCAACGTTTACAAAAACACAATTAACTTGGAGCAAAAAACCTTCTCATATTTTGGTAACGAAAACACTTACCGCTAATTTACCTAATGTACGTATAAATAAGCTACAACTATCATTGACAAACACTTTAAGTAATTTTATAAAGTACCGGAGTTTCCAAGCTTTTAATAGTTTTAATTTGTCATACTTAAATTACTACCCTTCTACGATCATAATACTGCAGCACTTAAAACTCGTATTAACACAAATACCTTTGTCTAAGTATGCAACTTCGGGAACTATTAAAGTTCCAAGACCAAAGAAATACTTATTACTTCTTTAAGTACGTTATAAATAATGTTACCCGTAAACATGCTTAAAATCTTAATTAACTCCGCCCGTGAATTAGGGTCAACCCTCAAATTAACATTTCGATACCTCATTTCGCAAATAACAATTACTATTAGCTCGTTTAAATCAGGGTTTTTAAGCTCTAAATTTAGAAACGATGATATATCCGCCGTAAGCAATTTAACTCGAGATTTCGTATTTCTATGAAAAAGTTTAGCCCCTAAAAAATCTACAAGCGGTACACATAGTATTACCCCAGTAAGCACTGTCCCAGCCCCAGACTTCCTCTCACTTTATACAACCCAACGTGAATTTTTAGTTGGCAGTGATACTTCACAGTCTTCTGAAACTCCATATAGACAACTCAGTTGAACGGTTTCATTTGGTGATTTTATGGTATGGTTACGTAACTTAATGAACAAATCATTCGGTTTTGGTTTTTATTACATTCAAGGTTTTATTTTTGTTTTATCTATTGATGCTTGTTTAACCGATGATGAACCTTTGTGGGAACCAATTGAATGAAGCTTAGTTCAAACATGAATTTTATTCATCTTTACATTTGCTTGGATAGCTGAAAATTTGATCGTAAGTCGTTACGGAAGCTATACAGGTAGGGATAAAAGAGTTTGAATGTCTTGATACAAAACCTTCTGACTTATCGAAGGTTATTACATAATAAATTACGGTGCAGCAATCGTCTTCGTAATAATTCCTTTTTATTTTGAAACTAATTACAATTTATCTTTTGTTTATTCTTGGTGACATTGATACTCTAGAGTCTTTTTTTTTAAGTTTATGTCGACTTTATCATTAGTATTATACATTTCTTATTACCTTCAAATATCGGTTCGTTGGATTAATTGAAGAAAAGGTTTATTTCTTGTGATACTCGTTAACATATTCCTATCGTACCTTATTTATACCCAATTTATTATTACCTTTTTGGGTTTTTTCACAGATCCCGTTTGATATCAAAAAACTCGACCAATCGACTATATTCAATTAAGTCATGAGCCAGCTCGTTGGGGGTGAGGTTCGGCCAAAAAAGATCATTTTACATATCACAACGTAAAAACTGTATTCTGGTTTAAAAATGACGGTCCATTTGCTGCAGCAATGCTAATGTTCCAAACCTTTTTGTTTGTGTGTATATTTTTTCTATACATATACTGAATTACATTATTTAGGCGTATTTACGCAATGAAAGAAATTCCTCTTACTTTAACCACCTACTGCGTATCTTCTTTAAAACAATTTTTCTACTTTTCGTTTTTTATGTATTTAATGGTATTTATGAGTTATGGTGTTAATTATTCTCGGTTACCAATTGAATTTTTATGGACTTTAGATAGTATTTCTTGGTCAGAAAATTTTATGTATATTGTTTTGGATTATCCTTCGTTTTTGTTGTCTATATTTTTATAAATTATATGGTTACAAAATAAATGTTATTCGTAAAAGCTGCAAAAGTATTAGCTCTCGCTTTAGTATTTATGCCTTTAACTGGTTGCGCGATCGCTACTGGACTAATCTTTGCTTCTTTACTAAAAAGTATGTCCTACGCTCCTGACTACGAAGAAACTCTTTTCAATTATGCTGCTTTAGGTTTTGCATTTGTTGAAAGTTTCTCCTTCTTATTATTCTTCGTTGCTATCGCAATTTTCGCAATGTAGAAAACTAATCCCTTTAGGGTTATTAAGTTTTTCATGGGAAATATGGGTAATCCAGTCATTACGCGCCTCGGTATAAATCAATTCTGATACAAACACTGATATAGTGATAGAGAAGAATCAGTAAATATAAAACAAGACCAAGCTTTTGAACAATTAATCAATATCTACCTTAATTACGGACTAACATTTAAGACAAATCCCTTTATACATGAGTACTGATATCGTAAATCCTCTCGTAAAATTCGAGTTTTCGATCAAGATGAGAAAAATGCAAAATTCTTTAGGCGTTTTTTTTACACAAACGATAACCTTAGTATTGAACATACGTACTTAATTCGTAAGCGCACTGGGGAGTATTTTCCTATGCGTACGTGGATTATGAAGTATGGGGGTTGAATAGTTATATGCGTACACTGGTTTAAACCCCTAAAGATTAAGCGTCGCCGAAGACTTAATAGAGGCGGGGCCAGCTTTGTAGGTGCGGTCTCACAGCCCTCTGTAGCCAGCTCAACAACACGACGTTTAAAATTAGTTGCATTAAATTATCTACTTCGTCATACATCAATAACGAATCAGTATTCATTCTAGTTTATAATTATTCTTATTTGTAAAAATATAGAGTCTTGTTAACCCCTAAAGTATTAGTATTCTTAACTAAAAATACGGAACATCATATTGAACGACATTACGAAATTGAATCTAATAAAAATTATTATCTACAGGAAATGGAAATCGAAGAAGAGTTTTACGAAGACCGGTTTAGTCATTGTTTACAAATGTCCGACACATTAGACTTTAAAAACTTACTACTCGATGATTATGGTGACGATGAGTCGATCGACGATTTTGAGTACTTACGTGATCGACGCTTTACTTCTTTTTTTACGGAAAATAGTATCGACGTACCTAGATGTTTTAGTAAAACGCGTTCGGTACGCCGACCCCTTAATGAAATAAAATTACTAAAATTAAATAATTATTTAATGCGGGATGGTAAACGTGCTCAATCATTTCGGTTCCTAACGGCCGCATTATGGGAATGCTTTTACGATCCAAATGGTATGGTAGACAGGCCTTTTAAAACAAATTACTCATGAAAAACAATTTTTCTCAGCCTCAATTACATTACTGCAGATTCAAAAAACATACTAGAATTTCCTTACGTAAAAGAAGAGTCTGTCTCGTTCGGACACGTACTTGGGGAAACTTCAAAATCGATCACTGACAATTGGAATTTTAATACGTGGTTATTCCGCAATTTATACGGCTCATTACCCATGTTTTCGTTTTATATTTATAAAGTGGATAAAAAAATATTCAAAAATACTAGAGGTAAGTCTGGTAAATTCACGTTCATTTGAAAATATGTCGCTTCGTACAAAAGGTTGTTTTTGGTTATGCACTGGCTTTTGAAAGAATTACGCGTTCGACCAGGACGTTCTTTTAACGATCGACTATTATCAACAATCCGCGCTATAACTTTAAACCCGAAACAAACGTGGATTCATCGAATTCGTAAATTCTCACACAATTATGTTTACCGGAATGCGAGACAAACATTAGCTGAACATTATAGGACTGTAACTCGCTAAGTTCAGTGTTGTGGTATGGTGCTTACAATAAAGGATATAAAAATATTGTTTCTCGTAAAAAGAAACTAACAAATAAAAAAAGCCTGTCTTTAAGTAGGAAACTACCTAATTCGGTACAATTGAATAAGCAGACATTTTTTTTCTATAAACCTTATAGCTGAGAACTCGTAATTACTTCCCCTCGTAACAGTTATGAGAAGTCCGTTTTCATGTTTTCACCAACATACTTTTTTAGACTTCCCATACCGTCCGGTAAGGTAGATGTGCGTTATGATTCAAATGCGCAAGTAGTATACATCCAAAACTTATACTTAAACCATAACTATCGCTTATTTTGGGGCGCTATGAGTGAGTCTCTTTATGCTTTTTATCGACCGTCGTTTTTAAAAATTAAATTTAAAGGTAAGGGTTACTACATTTATAAAAATAAACGAAATACAATCACGCCGCAATTTGGGTATGCGCACCGGTTGTACCTGTACTCGTATTTTTCCTCAGTGAAATTTTTAAGTAAAACGAGCATATTTATTTTCGGTTTCTTAAAGTCGGATATTTCAAAAGTTGGGTTTGGGATTAAAGCAATGCGACCGATCAATATCTTTACTGGTAGAGGTGTGCGTTTTTCTCGTCAAATAATTTATAAAAAAGTAGGTAAAGTGAGTTCGTACCGATAACCACTTACTTATATGTTTTGAACATCTATTAGGTTAAAACTCAGACATTCGGCACGTATTGTGTTAACTTATACAGCATATGAATCTAACATTACAACTCTCTTAACTCTTTTTAATTATACAACTCTCTTAGCGTTACCCATGTTTTACGCTTTTTTTATCTAAACATAAATTATCGGTGACTTTGAAGTATTCCTATCTACCATCTCTATTTCTGTTTTGGCTGTACTAGTTTACAATGTAATTACGGTGTTGTCATTCAAAGATCTTCTGCGACGTTTCGGTTTTATGAAAAACACTAGGCGTGACTTCTACGAATGTGGTTTTAAACCTCAAAATCAGCGACCAATTAAAGTGTCGTTACAATTTTTATTGATTTGTGTGTTTTTTTTGTTATACGATATTGAGTTAGTATTTTTATTTCCTTTTGTTTCGGGTTATACTTTTATGGGTTTATACGATATGCTACTACTAATACTCTTCTTTAGTGTATTATTTGTAAGCCTCAATATTGATTATGAAAGACACGCTTTATATTGACAAGAGTAGTGTACTAAAAATTAACTTATGTTAGAAGGACGAACTTTTAGACGAGCTTTATGGGGTTATCACCCAAGTTTTCAAAATATTGATATAGTTACTAATTGAAGCTGAAATTTAATTTCACTTTCATCAATGATTTTTTCTTACCTAAACTTCTTCGTGAATCGACTTGTACTACCATTTTCCAGCGTAACTTCTATTATTGGATTTATGCTTTTACTTTGTATCGTAATGCAATTATTATCCGGTTTCTTCTTAGGATGGTATTATATCCCTGAACCTGGACTAGTTGTTGAATTACGGGAAGAAATGTTCAACGATACCCGTTTTGGTGCAGAAGTATTTTACATGCACGTACGTGGTGTAGATAGCCTAATGGTATTATCTTATATGCACATTTTAAAAAAAATTTACTTAAAAAATTATGTCACATCAGAATCTGACGGTTGAATGTTAGGTGCTTATGCATTTGTATGGTTCCATTACATTATCGCATTAGGTATTTCTTTAAGTGCATCTCACTTAAGTGACTTAACTTTAACAATTATTGCAAATATTTTTTGATCTGTTTTTAATAACATTTACAAAACTTATTACATCATCTTCACTAATAAACACTTAAATATCGACCAATTAACTCGTTTAATGATCTTACATTACTTCACCCCTTGATATTATCTATACTTAGTTAAGTTACATATTTTATTTTGTCACGAATCTTGGGATACTGATAGCGGTGAAGCAACATACGAAGATAAATCCGGATCTTATGTTTCTTGATTTTATGACGCATTCTTAAAAGAAATCCAAGATGCATCATATTGAACTTTATATGTATTCGTGTATTTCTTCTTACATCATTTTAACGGAGCTACTGTAAATTACTTCTTCTTCGAACGATGAAATATTTCTGAACTCGACGAAGTACGTTTCTATGGTGTAGCACCTCATTGATATTTTCGACCACTAATGGGTATTTTAGTTATCTGTCCTACCCACTATGAAGGTCTAATGTTCATGGGTCTATGATTCTTTTTACTAGCAGCACTACCTATTATTTATAATTGTTACAACGTTTTCCATAAATATGTTTCTACCATTCCAATGCAAAATTCTTTACTACAAACAAGCTTTTTTATTTTCTTTATGATGTCTCTTTACTGTACCGCTAGTATGTTACCTTGTGGTCGTTATTATTACGATCCAGAAGGTGGTTACGTAGGAAACCCATGAGTTAAAATGTCTTACCAGTTCTGTTATTTATACCTTGGATGAATGATCCATCACCTAGATTTATTTGATCATTATATCTTCCAATTTAGTCAAACTTTAATGCGTAAGTCCAGCTCTTATTCGTATCGTACTTTATTCGCTAGAACCTCTTCGGCTAACGACGAAGCTCCTACCGAAGTTTTTGAAAAGTAATAACACTTTCTCCAACCTTGGAGGCTTTAATGTCTAATAAATACTTAATTAAATTTGAAAACTCGTACTTATATAAGTTTGCTGTAAACTTCATTTTTAGTAAAAACACTACCCTCTCTACCACATGAGATAATTATATAATTAAATCCTCATTTATATCACTATACTACTCTCGTAATGAAAATATGTGAGGAGATGGTTTCTTATTTGATTTTCTTCAAAAAAAAACTGCTGACGCTTGGGTACGTCGCTTCGTAATATACACAGGGTTCCTGTTTTCGGAGCGCTTAGTCTTTGATTCAATTGTTAGGATTTATTTAGATAATTTGATTTGGCCAGGACACGCAAACAGTATTTTCGAGGTCTCTAATGTTTCGGAAATGCTTTCTTCGGTTATTTTTACATTATTATCACTTTTTTTCTTAGTGGTAATGATTTTACCTTTTACTTTACTTTAAGGTAACGTCGATTTAAGATTTTGCTAAATGAAAACACTTTATTATCAGCTTTAATGGTTGTTTTATTGACACTTTTTGTCGTATTAACCGAGCGTAAATTATTAGCGTTTGCTCAGCGTCGAATGGGTCCTACCTTAATGGGACGTAACGGTGCCTTTCAAATCTTAGCAGATTTGTTTAAGATGCTAACGAAAGAAATATTTCTAATACCACGTCCCGCTACTGTAATGGCACCTATTTTTCTTTCACTTTTATTTACCACTCAGTTATTATTCTCATTAAACTTTATTTGAGGCCCGAGTATGTTTTTAGTAGATTCCGTCGATTCTATGGTGCTATATCACTTAATCCTTATTTTGCTATCGAATATTTTTTTCTCGGCTGTAGGGTTATTAAGTCAGTCTAGGTATGCGATTATTGGAACGGTACGTGGGTTAGTACATATGATATCATTAGATATTTTTATAACCGTCCTCTACTCACTACTCGTGTTTAGTTCTCAATCGGCAAATTTTCACGACTTTGTTATTACCCAAACAGGTTACTGGTATTTGCTAGTCTATGCCCCGGCCGCTTCTGGGTTCGTAGTAGTTTTGTTTTTAGAATCTAAACGTGCGCCTTTTGACCACGCCGAAACAGAATCTGAAGTCGTGGCGGGTTACTCCACCGAATATAACGGTCCTATGCTATTGATGTTTTTCCTAGCAGAATACTTACATTTAGTTATTGCCGCACTTCACTTTATTTTATTTTTTGCCGGTGGTTGGTTCTCGTTTGAGCTACTCTCTGTGCTGCCACCACTTTTTTCTTCCTATCATGACACTTTAGTATACAGCCAACTGTGGTTTTAATAATTTATGAGATGATTCGTAACTGACTACTCGCCAATTTTCCTTTATACATACACATGTTGATTAAATAACAACACAGAACTTCACGATACACTTTGGTGCCTAAACGAAACCCAAAGCATGTGGTGCATTACGGCGCCACAAGCACTACATACAATTACTACAATGCCATTCGACCATTTACTTGATTCCTATTTTGTTATATTTTTTTGAACATTTGGTTAATTATAATTCTTAATTTTTATAATGCAGCCAAAAATTGTTATTGTATTATAATTATATATACCTTTTTGTACAAATTTGTACTACAATCTCATGGTTTCACGAACAATCTAGATTGGTACGCGCGTTCTATAACAAGTGAGTTCTGATTTAATGCACTTCATTATTTCTGAACCAGTTTTTGATACTTACCTACAAACATATTAATTATGTCTTCCATAGTATTACTGCGGAATCAAAAAAATCTTAACCTTTTTCAATTCTTTACTCTCACTTTTTTAATTTTAACGTGATGAACTCTTATTGACTACTATTCTTTTAACTCGTGTGGTCTACTTAATTATGTTCGAGAAGAACACGTTAATACTCTGTTGACAAACAGTGTGAATAAGTACCACCCGTTTATTTTTTACTTTACAGTAACTGTAATTACACTAACCTTACTTAAAACTAAAGTACTTGGGCATATTTACTTATTCGGTTCTCGAAAATACGTTTTGTACACTCAGTTATACTTAAGTACGGGACTAGTCTTGATTATATTTACATTGTTTCTCGGTAGTTGATGAGCTGCACAAGAAGGTTCTTGGGGTGGTTGATGAAATTGAGATCCTTCAGAAGTATTTGGCTTAGTCGTAATGTTATTTTTTGTACAGTCGTTTCATAAAATGTGACGGTCCCACGGCCTCGTGGTATCAAAAAGTTATACCTGAATATACTGATTACTGTTACTTTTCCTTTACATCTTTATTCAGTTAAACTTTGACTTAGTTTCCCACAACTTTGGTACTAAAATCAACCAGTTCGTAGACACTTATCAGTTTTTTATTATAAGTATTTTATTTGTCGTTATGATCAGCCTCATTAAATCATATTATTTGTGCATAAACTATAAACATTTAAACATGCTGCAGCCTCACGAAATATCATCACCAAAAATACAATTTTTTACTATGACGACTTGTCTCGTCGCGGGTTTAAGCTTTGTAGACTTATTTAACAATTTTGTTTGATCGCTTATACAAACAAATTTGCTTAATTCGGTTAACTTCACTTTTTATTATGCTACCGTAACAATCGCTTTAATTTTACCGATTTTCTTTAGGCTGCCTATTTTTACACTCCCCCTAATTATTACACTTTCTCTAAACGACTTTACTTTACCGATAGTAATGATTAGTGTAGTAACACTTTCGATTATAGGACTTAATCACTCACTACTTTACTTATTTATACTTGTAACTTATTTTGGTATATCACAAGTTATAACATTATGAGAATTTATATCTTTAGGCAACTCGTCGTTTATTTACCAACATTTAAAAGATTGGTCACCCGTCAGTCTCAGTTTGGACCATTTAACCTTAGAGTTTAACTCGCATATAATACTCAATAATCAAGTTGTAGGATCAGGATGGTCAATTTTTACTACATCAACAACACCCATAATTCAAAATTTTACCTATAGTGCGTCAGTTAATTCCTTTACACAAGCACTTATGCCGTCGATTTTAGATTTTTATCACAATATAGTCGTGTTAGACTCAACACTGTGTCTGCTGGTAACCACCCTAATTTGTTTTTTAGTAAGCACACAGTATTTATTCCTTAAACCTCGTATAATTATATTTTAGGAAAACCGATTAAATAGGTAAATTGTTCTAAATACTTATATTCAAAACACTTTAGCAGTAAGCGGTTTATACTATAATTATCATAAGCTTTGTAGTACAAAATTTCTCCTCTAACCCCTTTCTTATAAAAACCCAGAAATATAATGCCTTAGTCGTAAAAAACAGTACAGATCTTTTTTATATGTTCATTAAAAACTTAATACACTTCAAGTACAATCGACAGTACGTATATCAAAGCTATTCAGTCGTCGGGATAATGTTCATAAGGAACTTTATACACCCCTTTTGAGCATTTTTTAAAAAGTTTATTACGCGAAAAGCTGGTATCATGAGTATAAACCTTACTAAAAGTTATTTTCATCACACACTCAATGATTTATACGAATCAATACGATTTAATAAGTTACGAGCACCTTTTTACAGTAAAAGTCATAAATCAGTTTTATACAAACAACCAAACGTATTACTGTCGTTTAGTTTTCAAAAGCAAGTGTACAATACATTTATGTTCTATATTTTATTCACCTTAGTTTCTAATTATTCCTCAACAAAAAATGACTTCAAGCTTTATTACGGGTACATTATTAGGCCTCAAAACTTTTTACACTATAGTTTCTTAAATCTTTTTTACTTTCGATTAAAGCACTTTTAATAGCCTTTAGGTTTACGTCAAATTATGTTGCTTCTTCAAAATATATTCTCTTTTGCCCCTACGGCTCTAGTAATCCATTGTTTATTTATTTTCATATTTAAGCGTTGATTAGGTCCTATTGGAACGTTCTACGCTTCAATCTTAAGTTTTTCTTTAGTACTTGTATGTTCACTAAGTGAACTTTATTCAGTACTTGTTCACGGTAATTATATTTTCGTCGATTTTGGTCGTTGGTTCTTCTGTTTAGATCTCATAGACTCGCACTTAGTATTTTGTATAGATAGCTTATCATTAGTAGCTTCTATCTTAGTTTTAACACTTACCATGTTTGCTTTATATTTTGGTGTAGAGTATATGTATCGAGAAGCTTTTATTAACAGGCTTTTATACTTACTAAATCTTTTCGCCACAAGTGTTGTATTTCTCTTTTATTGTTATGACTATTTTTTAATTTTATTTGCCTGAGAATGTATTGGTTTATTTTCGTTTCTATTAGTAAATTTTTATTCAACCCGTATATACACGATCAAAGCAGCCTTGAAAACCTTTGTATTTTCTAGGATCAGTGACATGTTTATGTTCTTTTCATTTCTTCTCACAATAAACACGTTTAATACGACCGACCTATCGTTAATTTTTGTACAAACCCCGTTTTTAGCCTTTCATTATATATTTATTGGTGATTATGCTGTACATTTCTTAACTTTATTTTCTTTTTGTTTAGTAACTTCGGGTGGTATTAAAGGGGCTCAGTTTTTTTGTCACGTTTGGTTGCCAGATGCGATGGAAGCTCCGACACCTGCGTCTGCTTTAATTCACTCCTCAACTCTAGTTGTCGCTGGAGTATTTTTAGTAATCCGATTCTCAATCCTATTTGAGTTCACAGTGTTTACCAATTACTATATGGTATTGCTGGGTGCTCTCACTTTGTCATTTGGTGCAATCACAGCTTCGTTTCAGACCGATATTAAAAAGCTTGTTGCCTACTCAACAATTAGTCAAATTGGTTATTTAGTTTGTGGTTGTGGATTTTGTTGTTATGAAGAGGTACTAATTTATCTTATCATTCACGCACTCAATAAAGCATTTTTATTCGTTTTAGTTGGGTATACGGTTCACTTTTTTAGCGGTAATACAGATATGCGTCAAATGGGTGGTGCCTACTTATACTCATTTGATATCGCAGTCATGTTATTCGGCTGCTGTTTTAACCTCGCGGGGTTGCCGTATAGTGCTGGATTTTTAGGAAAAGAGTTTTTATTGTTACAGGTCCTACGTGACGATTTTATTTCATTATTCGTACGTGGTTGTTGACTAGTAAGTTTCTTTTTTACCCCGATTTATATGTTTATGTTAGTATATTTAGTCATGTTCGGACCTAAAAAAGGCTCAATCATAGCTTATATCTCTGCTTGAGAATTTAACACCTCAGCCCATTTACGTAGTTTAGTTTTAAAGGGTCTAGTTGCTCAGTCTGTCTTAACACACAGGTTTCAATTCACAACCATTACTTCTCGCCTTACGAGTTATGTTCTTGTCGGGTTTTGGTTATTTTTCTTTTTTTACGGGGAAACACTTCTTCTAGTCGTTTTTAACTATTCCACACCTATTGATACGATCAATTCATCGTCATTTTTTACTATAAAACAACACGTTGTATTTTTTATAACCACTACACCTTCGAAACTACTTAGTTACATTAATTTTTACATCTTTTTCCTTACTAGTTGTGCGTTTGTATATCTCACTAACTTAAATTATAGTTACAACTATAATTATTTTAGGTTAAGTTTTATAAACTCAACTTTAATTTTGTCTGCTGCGTTAGTCTATTTAGTATACCCAATCTTCTAATTTAGTCTACCAGTTTAATATTCGGTAGGTATAGCTCAATTGGTAGAGCAACAGGTTGTGGGCCTGGAGGCTGAAGGTTCGACTCCTTCTATCTACCCTATGATACGAGAATTCGTAGTAGTACCTGAAAAAAGCCATCTAACGAATCAAGTTTCGGTAAATGCAAACACAATTCGACTCTTAAGTAACGTGTGATCCACAGTACCAAATCTAAAGCACGCGTCAATTATATTAAAATACGCAAATTTGACCAAATCAAATCGTACAAACCCGTTTTTTAATAACTTTATGGTAAACGAGTTTAAATTTTACGGGATAAAATCGACAATACTCGAAATTGGAGATCCCAAAGATACACCGCGCCCTATAATCGACCGTCAGGTTAGTGAAAATCGACCTATGTTATATCTCTTTAACACATTCGTTCGGGTTAATGCAGTCTCTGCAAACACCCTTACTGTACCGCACGCCTCTTTTCGTATGTTTTTTTTAAGAAATCGTCGAGGCGGCGCATCTATTGTAAGTTTACCAAAACTTTTCAGCCGTTGAAAATCGGTCTACTTTTTACTTTTTAATCTTTATTACTATCGTATAGACGTTTTAACCTTTTCCCCATCATTTTTTAAAAAAGAGGTACTCTCTCTAAATTGACAAGACATGTCGAAAATGAAATATGTTTGGCGTTATGTTAGGCCTTTTTTAGTTTTTAAACCTAATAAAATTACTAATCATGCCGAGTTCGTTTTTAAACGACTACGCTTATTAGGAATGAGTGTTGGCCTTGTTACGGATGTTTTATACCATAGTAAAACAATTTACTATTTACGTAGATCATCATTTTACTCAATTGGTTTAGTGCCATCAATTTACCATATTAATACTGTTGATTTTGCTGTTCCAACTACTTATGAAAGTATTCTTACGCAAGTTTTTTTTGTACGGTTTTTAATTCGAATTCGTCAAGTAGCACTAACGTCAAAATACTCTGAATTAAAAAGTTTGTGAGCTCGGGTTTAATAACACCAGCTTTGTATAAATGTTATCGACACGAAATGTTTTTAAATCACAATTTCGCCATTTAAATTTCTATTCTTTACCAACGTCTATTCTATTCGTATTACGTAAGCGTTTAAACTTTATTGCTCTCATGATAACATTTATATTGTTTACTATGTTCACTGTTCTTTAATAAACTTATAACTTATGTTATTTAATGATACTTTTTTGTTAGAAATACTAATTTTAATAGCAGTAACGTGCTATCTATCCAGCACTAATCTTATGATGCTACTGTACACAGGCGGTATTTACCTAATTTTAATAGGTATATTCTCGATGCTCAATGACGCCGATATTTATATTGGTTTTTTATGGGTAATTGACTTAGGTGTGGGTCTTGTGTTTTTTATTTTCATATTACACTTTACCTCATTTCTATTCCAAAAATCACAATTTGATCTGTCATCTCGTCATTTCGTATTTATGTATCTATTATTTCTTTTCTCAGTTTATTTCTTTTACTACTTCGCGACTCCTGCAGATTCAAACTATTATGGGGATCTTTCGAAGTTATGGTTTTTTAAGTTAACATACGTAGACTACATGTCTATCGCAAATACACATGAAGTCACGGATTTAAATACCCTTAGGGAGACGTATTTTTTATTAAATAGTTTTGAATTTTTTGTGGTCAACTTTAGTTTATTTTTTGGGTTAGTCGCTTCAATTCTGATGTGTTTTATGATCCAAAGAATTTTTGCTTTTCTAAATTACTCACAAATTATCAATATGGGGTTATTATCAAGGGCGGACACGGGCTTTTTTATGCGTCAGCAAAATCCAATTACTCAACAAAATACGTCCGCGACTATAAGGTCCTGAATTAAGCCAAAAAAAAAATAATACTGTACATATGTTATACAAAGAGTCTTGAGTTTTTATTGCCGACAATACAAACATACGATGAGTCAAAATTTTTCATTTATACAAAGGTTTTCACCGAAAGGTAACCTCTGTAGGTTCATTCGCAAAAGGGTCTGCTAGAGTGGTCGAACCTCCTCGAATCGAATATAAAGGGTTTAAATACAAATATAGCATCAAGGGTGACATTTGTCGACTGCTAGTTGCTCGAGTTGCTCGACAAAAAACTTCTAAATCAATGTTTACCGTTAAATTTCCTAGCAACGCAGCTATAATAATAAAAAAAAAACAAAATCCTGGAAGTAAGTACTTAATGGGGCCCGTTGCTAGGATGTCGTTCAGTAAAAAAAAATTAATGGCACTTTTTAAAAAAACTATTTAATGACGTAGTCTCTACTAACTTCTATAGGTATCGTATGGACTTGTAGCTCAGTTGGTAGAGCGTAGAATTCATACTTCTATTGTCGCAGGTTCGAGTCCTGTCAAGTCCTTCAGCGTAGTGTAAGCGTAGTGTAAGCGTAGTGTAAGCGTAGTGTAAGCGTAGTGTAAGCGTAGTGTAAGCGTAGTGTAAGCGTAGTGTAAGCGTAGTGTAAGCGTAGTGTAAGCGTAGTGTAAG
>Ga0115563_1000504_pt1 | contig 31326 bp, 22 predicted proteins | sample COGITO_mtgs_1105_2_FD_87198 | JGI IMG/M metagenome (GOLD analysis project Ga0115563, IMG submission 87198) | Pelagic marine microbial communities from North Sea - COGITO_mtgs_110519 | ecosystem: Environmental > Aquatic > Marine > Epipelagic | place: Germany:Helgoland, sampling site Kabeltonne...
CAAATTCGGCGGCGGCAAGGTGATCCGCGACGGCATGGGCCAGTCTCAAGTCACGCGGGCCGACGGCGCGGTCGATACGGTCATCACCAACGCGCTGATCGTCGACTGGACGGGCATCATCAAGGCCGACGTGGGCCTCAAGGACGGGCGCATCGCGGCCATCGGCAAGGCGGGCAACCCTGACACCCAACCCGGCGTCAACATCATCATCGGCCCGGGCACCGAAGCGATCGCGGGCGAAGGACGCATCCTGACCGCAGGCGGGTTCGACAGCCACATCCACTTCATCTGCCCGCAACAAATCGAGGACGCGCTGCATTCCGGCCTCACGACCATGCTCGGCGGTGGCACCGGCCCCGCGCATGGCACGCTGGCCACCACCGTCACGCCGGGCCCGTGGCACTTGGGGCGCATGTTGCAAGCCGCCGATGCCTTTCCGATGAACCTCGCCTTTGCGGGCAAGGGCAACGCCTCCCTGCCCGCCGCTTTGGAAGAACAGATCAAAGGCGGCGCTTGCGCGCTGAAACTGCACGAGGATTGGGGCACGACCCCCGGTGCCATCGACTGCTGCCTTTCGGTGGCCGACGCATGGGACGTGCAGGTGATGATCCACACCGACACGCTGAACGAATCCGGCTTTGTCGAAAACACGGTCAAAGCCATGAAGGGGCGCACTATTCACGCCTTCCACACCGAGGGCGCAGGCGGCGGCCACGCTCCGGACATCATCAAAATCTGCGGCGAAGAGCACGTTTTGCCGTCATCGACCAACCCTACGCGCCCCTTCACCGTCAACACGCTCGAAGAGCACCTCGACATGCTGATGGTCTGTCACCACCTCGACAAATCCATCCCCGAGGACGTGGCATTCGCCGAATCCCGCATCCGTCGTGAAACCATCGCAGCCGAAGACATCCTGCATGATATGGGCGCATTTTCGATCATCGCATCCGACAGCCAAGCCATGGGCCGCGTCGGCGAAGTGCTGATCCGCACATGGCAAACCGCTGACAAGATGAAGAAACAGCGCGGGCGTCTGGCCGAAGAAACTGGCGAGAACGACAATTTTCGTGTGCGCCGCTATATCGCGAAATACACGATCAACCCGGCGATTGCGCATGGGATTTCCCACGAAATCGGCAGTATCGAAGTCGGCAAACGCGCCGATCTGGTCCTATGGAACCCCGCATTTTTTGGGGTCAAACCCGAAATGGTCCTGTTGGGCGGCACCATCGCCTGTGCCCAGATGGGCGATCCAAACGCGTCGATTCCCACACCGCAACCGGTCTATTCGCGCCGCATGTTCGGGGCCTATGGGCGGTCTGTCGAACGCTCTGCCGTCACGTTCGTGTCGGCGGCGGCACAAGCCGAAGGGATCGGGGCATCGCTTGGTCTGCACAAAGATACGGTGGCTGTGCAGAATACGCGCAACATCGGCAAAAAGGATTTGTGCCTGAATGACGCAACGCCCCATGTCGAAGTACACCCAGAAACCTATGAGGTGCGCGCAGACGGTGAATTGCTGACCTGTGAACCGGCCGAAGTGCTGCCGATGGCGCAGCGGTATTTTCTGTTTTGAACGGCTCCTGAAAACGCCTGCCCGGTTCCTAGTTCCTAGGCGTGGGGTATACTTATATTCGCGATTCTGGACTGCCCTCAGCTCTGCTGGAACAACTGGACGAAACACATGCTAACCGCACAACACTACCACGCTCACACGCACGGCACGCCGGCAGATTACGTGTCCCTCACTTACGAGGATCGCTTCCTGCGGCGCAAAGTTCTCACGCTCGCCTCCGGCCAACAGCTGCTGGTGGACCTGCCCCATACCACATCACTCGACCACGGCGGCGCGCTCATCACTGCGGACCAGCTTGAAGTCCGCATCGACGCCGCCCCTGAACCGCTGCTTGAGGTCACGGGCACGGCCCTGCACCGGATCGCGTGGCACATCGGCAACCGCCACACACCCTGCCAGATCGAAGCCGACCGGCTATTGATCCAACGCGACCACGTCATGACCGACATGCTCGCAAAAATTGGTGCGACAACCCGCGAAGTGACCGAACCATTCACCCCCGAAGGTGGCGCTTATGGGCATGGCCGCACCCATGGTCACGATCACAGCCATTCGCACACATGATTGATCCCGCGCTCATCCTCATGCAATGGCTCTCTCCTGCCTTTCCGGTGGGCTCCTTTGCCTATTCGCACGGGCTGGAACAGGCCGTCGCGGATGGGGCAGTGCACAATAGCGACAGCCTGCAGGACTGGATCGCCGTGCTCCTTGCAACAGGGTCGGCGCGGGCCGACGCCATCCTGCTGGCCGCAGCCCATGGCGGACCTGACGCGACAACCATCGACGCAACCGCGCGTGCCTTTGCCGCAAGTGCAGAGCGGCTCAAGGAAATTAACCTTCAAGGCACTGCCTTTTGCGACACGGCGCGCGCGATCTGGGGGATCGAGATCAATGGGCTGACCTATCCCGTCGCAGTTGGGGCAGCGGCCCGGGCCATGAACATCCCGCTGTCACAAACGCTGCCTCTCTACCTCCATGCCTTCGCCTCAAACCTCATTTCTGTCGCCCAACGCCTCATGCCACTGGGCCAAACCGATGGGCAAAAACTGCTGGCCGCCCTTGCCCCGACCATCCACGCCACGGCACTCGAGGCGACACACAGCACGCTTGACGACCTGACCGCCACCAGCTTTGCCGCCGACATCGCGGCAATGCGCCACGAAACCCTGCAACCTAGGATTTTTCGCACATGACCCAATTGAACGGCCCTTTGCGCATCGGTATCGGCGGGCCCGTCGGGGCCGGAAAAACCACATTGACTGCGGCGCTGGCCATGGCACTCAAATCTGAACACTCTATCGGGGTCATCACCAACGACATCTACACACAGGAAGATGCCGAAGAGTTAATGCGCCGCCAAATTCTGCCACAGGATCGGATCATCGGCGTTGAAACCGGCGGGTGCCCCCACACCGCAATCCGCGAGGACGCATCGATCAACCTCGCGGCCGTTGCCGAAATGCGCGCGCGCCATCCCGACATCGAGGTGATCCTGATTGAATCAGGCGGCGACAACCTGTCGGCCACCTTTTCGCCCGAACTTGCCGACATCACGCTTTATGTGATCGACGTGGCCGCAGGCGAGGAAATCCCACGCAAGGGTGGGCCTGCGATCACGCGCTCGGACTTGCTGATCATCAACAAAACCGATCTGGCCCCCCATGTCGGCGCATCGCTTGAGGTGATGGAACGGGACGCAACCCGCATGCGGTCCGGGCGTCCGTTCGTCTTTACCGCTTTGCGCCACGGGACCGGAGTTGCAGATGTGATCCGCGAAATCCGTGCAGTGTCTGGCCTGGGACTGGCGTCGGTCTAAACAGTGGGGGCGCAATGGGCGGCGCGTTAGCAAATGACACAATGCACCGATCCAGCACACGGGGGCTGAACGCCAATTTTCGCCGTTAATCTCTGAAAATTATTGGTAAACTCCAAAATCGGGCCAAAAACAAACAGCCCCGGCCACGCAACGCATTATGACATCACGCCCGCCTCAGACGAAGTCAAAGAACTTACGCATCGGCCTCCTGCGGCTTGCTTTGGGCCATAGGATGACAAACGTGCCCGCATAAAAAACATGCATTTCGCGCCAAAACTTAGGAAAATCGCGCCAGCAGGGAGCTGATATACAGTACGCTCTAAAGCGTCAGGCGGGGATATCCCCCGCCATCGCTTTGAACTCGTGCGCTGAAGTTGCTTTTAAAATTCGACGACAGCCCGGATCGACTTGCCCTGATGCATCAGATCAAAACCGTGATTGATCTCATCCAGCGTCAGCTTGTGGGTGATCATGGGGTCGATCTCGATCTTGCCGTTCATGTACCAATCCACAATCTTGGGGACATCCGTGCGCCCCTTGGCCCCCCCAAAGGCGGTCCCGCGCCAGACGCGACCCGTGACCAGTTGGAAGGGGCGGGTCGAGATTTCGGCACCCGCCGGAGCCACGCCAATGATGATGCTTTCGCCCCACCCCTTGTGCGCCGCCTCAAGAGCCGTGCGCATAACAGACGTGTTGCCCGTCGCATCGAATGTGTAATCGGCCCCACCGCCGGTCAGCTCGACCAGATGAGCGACCAAATCACCCTCTACATTCTTCGGGTTCACGAAATCGGTCATGCCGAAATATGTGCCCACCTCGGCCTTGTCGTCGTTCAGATCGACGCCGACAACTTGATCGGCACCTGCAAGACGCAGGCCCTGAATGACGTTAAGGCCGATGCCGCCCAGACCAAAGACGACGCAGCGCGCGCCAATCTCAACCTTGGCAGTGTTGATGACGGCACCGATGCCCGTGGTCACGCCACAACCAATATAGCAAATCTTGTCAAAGGGCGCGTCCTTGCGAACCTTGGCCAGCGCAATCTCTGGGACAACCGTGTGATTGGCAAAGGTCGAACAGCCCATGTAGTGATGGATCGGCGTGCCATCCAACATCGAAAACCGGGTGGTTCCATCCGGCAATTGCCCGCGCCCTTGGGTCACGCGGATTTTCTGACACAGGTTCGTTTTGCCCGACAGACAATATTCGCATTCGCGACATTCAGGCGTATAGAGAGGAATAACGTGATCGCCAGGTTCCAGCGTGGTCACGCCCTCTCCGACTTCCAATACCACGCCTGCACCCTCGTGCCCCAGAATGGCCGGAAAGATGCCCTCGGGATCGTCACCAGAGCGGGTGAATTCGTCTGTATGGCACAAACCTGTTGCCTTGATCTCGACTAGGACTTCGCCCTTGCGAGGGCCGTCAAGGTTCACCTCCATGATTTCAAGGGGTTTTCCGGCTTCGACAGCGACAGCGGCGCGGGTTCTCATCATTGGTTTCTCTCCCTGAACGTTTTGCAGCATCAAGGCCTGTCAAGGCGTTGCCTGTCAATGGAGCGAGCACTGGGAAATACGATCAATGCGCCCTTCGGAGAGGATTTTTTCAAAACAAAGAAGGATGCGGCCGGGTCTGCGTCTAAGGAAGAACCGCAAACACCATCAGCAGATATGTCCATTGATGCAGCGCCTGATCGACGCCAAAGGCGCGCCAATACCCGGCTTGATCCGGGCCGTGGCCGGTGTAATCAGACCACCGCCCCTTGCCCCAATCAATGTGGAAATGCAGCACCAATTCGACCGCTGCCACAAGGATCGCAAGCGGTGCAGAAACACCAACGAGGACCATTGCCAAAAGTGACCCTGCGCTGTGAAGACCCGCATGTTGCAAGCGCCCAATATGGAAATAGACACCCCGATTGCACAGCATCCGCGGTGTCTGCAGAAAAAAGTCTGCAAACAGATGCTTGGTCTGCAACAGAAAAATCAGCGCAAGCGCAAAGACAACAGGATCGGTCAAGGACGGCCTTTCAACGGTTTCTTTGGTCACATCCTAGGACGGCAATCGCTTCGGGGCAATCCACCTGCGGGCCGGATCAAGTCACCCACCGACAAAGCATTGATTTACCCGGATTAGCGCGGTTAGATTGTTGATGGGCGCAGGGCGCATAACAATACTGGGGCCAAAGCCATAGAATCCTCTCTCTTCGCCTTTATCTGGAAATACTCCAAGCGCGATCAATTGATCCTGTTGATGGTGACTTTGTCGCTGTTTCCCCTGCTTTATATGACGCTGGAACTGCCCAAGCGGATCATCAACGACGCGATCGGGTCCGGCTCGGCCACCATAATAGCTTTCGGGATGGAGTTTTCCCAGATCGCTTATCTGATGATACTATGTGGCGGCTTTTTACTTGCTGTGATGGCGCACGGCCTGATGAAAATGCGCATCAACACCATGAAAGGTGTGTTGGCCGAACGATTGCTGCGCCGGTTCCGCTATACTTTGATCGCGCGCATCCTGCGTTTCCCCCAGCCCTATTTTGAGCGCACAAGCCAAGGCGAACTGGTCAGCATGGTCACCGCCGAAAGCGAACCCATGGGCGGTCTGATGGGCGATGCAGTGGCGCAACCTGTCCTGCAGGCCGGTCAGATGCTGACGATTCTTGCGTTCTTGTTTTTGCAGTCGTTTGCCTTTGGCATGGCGGCCGTCGCGCTCATTCCGCTTCAGGCGTGGCTGATCCCCAAACTGCAACGCCAGATCAATCTGTTGAACAAAAAACGGGTCGTACAGGTGCGCGCTTTGGCGGCAGAAATCGGTGAAGGGGCCGTTGGTGCCTCGACGTTGCGGGTCAATGGGGGCTGGCGTTACCGGATGGCAATGATCGGCGACCGCTTGGGCCGTCTGTTTGATATCCGGTTTCAGATCTATCAGAAAAAATTCTTTATGAAGTTTATCAATAACTTCATTACGCAACTCACCCCTTTCTTCTTCTTTTCCATCGGCGGCTATCTGGTCATTCAGGGACAAGTCACCATCGGTGCCCTTGTCGCCGCACTCGCGGCCTACAAGGATCTGTCGAGCCCGTGGAAAGAGTTGCTTGCCTATTACAACCAATCCGCTGACATGTCGCTGCGTTGGGAAACCATCACCGAACGCTTTGCGCCTGAGGGCATGATTGACGATGACCTGTTTTATGGCCCCGCACCCGAGGCCCCCCGCTTGAACGGAGAGGTCGTGCTGGATCAGGTCACAGTGCGTGACGGAGACGGGAACCCCGTCCTTGAGGACATCAGCTTTACCCTGCCCGCCGGGTCAGTTGTCGGGATCACAGCCGACAATGACGAAGATCGCCGCGCCTTGGCCGAGGTGTTGACCCGCGAGACCCTGCCAACAAGCGGGTCAGTCATGCTGTCAGGCGAAAACATCAATGCACTGCATCAGGCCACCATCGCGCGGCGCATCGGCCATGCCACGTCCCGCCCCGTCCTGTTCAAGGGCAGCTATGGGCAGAACGTGATGATGCCGATGCGCTATGCGCCGGTCACACCCGGCGATGACAGTGATTTTTCCCGCGAGGCCGTCCGCGCAGGCAACAGCCACGACATGCTCAAAGCAAAGTGGCTTGATCCCGCTCTGGCCGGGGTCGAAGATCGCAAACAGCTGCGCGCCTGGTGGTATGCGCTGATTGACGGATCCGGCAGCGGCGATGTGCTGACGCGCCGCGCCATGGATCAAGCCTATGACGCGGAAAAGCACCACGAACTGACCAAAACACTGATCGCCATGCGCCCCAAAGTGGCCGAGGCGGTCAAGGCCGCAGGTCTGTCACGCTTTGTGCACCGCTTTGACCCTGACGCCTACAACCCGGCCCTGCCCATCGCGGAAAACCTTCTGTTTGCCACCCCGCGCGAGACGATCACACCCGAAATCATCGAGGCAAAACTTGAGTTTCTGCGCCTGCTGCACACGCTGGAATTGTCCGGAAACCTCGAATTGCTTGCCCGCAATATCATTGAGATGCTGCGCCAGATTTTTGGTGCCACTGGCACGGACCACCCGCTGTTCCGCAAGGTTGGTCTGGATGTTGCTGTCTATGAAGCCGCGCTTGATCTGGTGAACCGTAAACCAGCCGGATCCGAGATCACAGATGGTGAACTGGCCCTGCTGCTCAGCGTTCCTTCCAGCGTGACTGCCGAACAAGTCGGCCCCTCCTTTCCAGAAGAAGTACAAGCACAGATCCTTGAAATGCGATCCGAACACGCCGACAGGCTGCGCAGCCAGATGGACGATCTGTTCGTGCCCATCGAACCGGACGCCTATGTATTCGGTCTGACCGTCTTGGAAAACGCGCTATACGGCAAAGTCGCCGAAGGGGCAGGGACACGCGGCGAAGAATTGCGTCGGATTGTCGGCCAGGTTCTGACCGATGAGGGTGTCAGCGCACTGGTACTTGAACTGGTGTTTGACGTGCCAATTGCCCTCGGAGGGGCGAACTTGCCCGCCCTGTTTGCCGAACCTTTGTCGATCAGCCGCGCCACGATCAAACGGCCTGATATCCTTATTCTGGACAAGGTCATGTCCAGCTATGATGCGGCCACCCGCGAGGCGCTGGTGGCCAATCTGCGCACCATGCTGCCAGAGGCCGTTCTGATTTTCCTGAGTGACGGCTTCGAAGACGAAGACGTGTTCGATATGCATTTCGAAATTGAGCAGGGCCGACTGGTCGGTGCCGAAGGGGCGCGGGCCGAAACAGACAGTGACGTTGGTGCCGACCTTGCCCGAAAGGTCGAGGCGCTCAGCCGGACACCACTGTTTTCTGGCCTCAAACGCAAACAGCTGCGGCTGCTCGGCTTTGGCGCGCGCTGGTACAAGGCAAGCCCCGGCGAATACGTGTTTTACAAAAACGACGATCCGACCGATGGGGCCTATATGGTCATCGACGGCGAGGCGGACCTGCTGTTGCCGTTGGTCGGACAAGAGGACAAATTGATCGCCACAGTCGGTGCAGGCGCGCTGGTCGGGGAACTGGGTCTGATCCGGGGCGAACCCCGTGCACTTGATATGCGCGCTAAATCCGAGCTGTCCTGCCTGCGCATCAGCGAAGAAGACTTTATGGCTGTTGTCGAAAATGATGCCGCAACTGCATTTCGGCTACTGCAGGTTGTCGCCGGGTACATCAAAACTTAAAGGCAAAAGCCGCGAAATATGGCTGATTTACGCATATTTCGGCTTTATCCACTGGAACCTCGCACGCAGTTTTGGCAATGCTGGCGGCAGTACGCACACGACATGCGGTGGGATGCAGCAAGATGATCCACAAAATCCGCCCTATACTTGCGACAGCGGCGGCCTGCCTGCTGGGTGCAGGCAGCGCATTGGCGTTCGAAGTGACAGTCGACGCCCCCGACGCCGTTGCCTCTGGATTGCGCACTGGCTCTCTTACAGCAGCACTGTTGAACCGCGAAGAAGACCAAGAGGCCGCTCGATCCATCGATATTCTCAGTGCCGCACAGGCAGATTATCGCCGCCTGATCGGGGTCTTGTACGAACAGGGCTATTTCGCACCACAGATCAGCATTCTGGTCGATGGGCGCGAGGCAAAGTCGATTTCCCCCGTCGGCGCACCTTCTAGCATTGCAAATGTGGTGATCAAAGTTGATCCGGGGGCCGTGTTCACCTTTGGCACCGTCTCTATAACGCCTGCGGCACCAAATTCAGAACCCTCCGACAGGCTCGCCACTGGCGAAGTGGCAAGCATTTCAGCTTTGCGCGCAGGCACGGCCGAGCAAATCGAAGGGTGGCGGCAAGCGGGTCACGCCAAGGCAGTCATTGCCAGCCAAAAGATTATCGCCCGCCACCCCGACAAAACGATGGACGCGACAATCAAGCTGGACCCGGGCCCCCGCCTGCGCTTTGGCAAAGTAAGCATTGAAGGCGACAGTGCCGTGCGCGAAAAACGTATCCGCCAAATCATGGGATGGTCCGAAGGCGAAATTTTCGACCCCGACGAACTGGATGACGTCGAAACCCGTCTGCGCCGCACCGGGGCCTTTGCCGCCGCCAACTTGACCGAAGCAGAGGTCGCAAATCCCGACGGGACATTGGACATCACGGCTACAATTTCCGACCAATTGCCACGGCGCTACAGTTTCGGTGCTGAATACGGCACCGATGACGGGCTCAGCCTCTCGGCCCTGTGGATGCACCGCAACATCTTTGGCGGGGCCGAACGGCTGGTGATCGGAGGTGAAATCTCGGGTGCGGGCGGCAACTCGGGTGGCGTCGACTATCGCCTTGGCGCGCTGTTGACCCGTCCGGCGACGTTCTACTCTGATCTGGATGCCTATCTGCTTGCCGAAATTGAACAAATCGATGACCCGAACTTGTTATCGCGCAAAATCAATTTCGAAGCGGGCGGCACCTATTATGCCAACGATGACCTTGAATTGAGCCTTGGTGCGGGTTTCCAGCGCGCTCAGACCCGCGATGATCTGGGCGAACGGGATTATACGATAATCACCATTCCGATGACCGCGACCTATGATCGGCGCGACGATGCGGTGAACGCGACATCGGGCTATTATATCAAGGCTGGATTGCAACCGTTCCTGTCGCTGAATGGCACCGAAAACGGGGTGGTGACGACCGTTGATATGCGCACCTATCGCCAAGTTGGCCAGCGGGTCACGCTGGCGCTGCGCGGCGTGGTCGGTTCGGTGGCAGGGCCTGACATTACACTCGCGCCTGCTGATTTCCTGTTCTTTTCAGGTGGCTCTGACACAGTCCGCGGACAGGAATACAAGTCCCTTGGCGTCGAACTCAGCCCCGGCGTAACGATCGGTGGCCGGACGTACCTTGGCATCTCAGGCGAAGTGCGTGTGAAAACCACCGAAAGCCTGTCCATCGTCGGGTTCTATGACGCAGGCTATATCGGTGCGGAATCGTTTTATGACGGGTCCGGCGAATGGCACACAGGCTATGGCGCAGGTGTCAGGTATGACACGCCCATCGGCCCGATCCGATTTGACATTGCCGTGCCCGGCTCCGGCCCCGGCAAGCAGTCCGGCGTCGAAATTTACATTGGCATAGGACAAGCGTTTTGATGCGCCGTATTATAATTCTTGTTACCTGTCTGCTGTTGCCGCTGGCCGCTCTTGCCCAAGATGCTGACACCGCCGAAGACGAAGATCGCGGGTTCATCGCCGGGCTTCTAGAAAGCGCCTTGGGCGGGGACGGACGCATCGTGCGCATCGTCGGATTTGCCGGTGCCTTGTCCAGCACGGCCACCATCGACGAAATCACCATTGCCGATGGCGAAGGCATCTGGCTGACACTGGATGATGTCGCCATGACGTGGAACCGGCGCGCATTACTGCGCGGCACCATCGACATCCAGGAATTGCGGGCCGCACGGATCGATTTGCCCCGCCTGCCCGTCGCCGAACCCGGCATCAAAGTGCCCAACGCAGAAGCAAGCCCATTTGCACTGCCTGACCTGCCCGCCGCGATCGAGATCGAACAACTCGACATCGCAACGGTCGCCCTTGGCGCACCTGTTCTGGGCGAGGCAGCGGACCTGTCGCTGACTGGTATGGCAGCGTTGGCTGGCGGAGCGGGCGATGTGACACTGATCGCGCAGCGCATCGACGGCAGTCAGGCCAATTTCAACCTGGCTGCAAGCTACGCGAACGACACACGCGCACTTGGCATTGATCTGGATATCTCCGAAGCGGCAGGGGGGCTGATATTGGGGCTGATGGACCTGCCCGGACGGCCCAGTGTCAGCCTCAAGGTCGCAGGCGACGGATTGCTCAGCGATTTTGCGGCCACTCTTGATCTGCGCACAGACGGCGCGCCGCGCCTCGTCGGAACACTTGCGCTCCAAAGCGAAGCCGACGGCCCTATGGCCTTTGATGTGGATGTAAACGGCGATGTTACAGCGCTGTTTTTGCCGCAATACGCCGAATTCTTTGGACCGGACGTATCCCTGAATGCCCAAGGTAATCAGGACAGCGATGGTGCCCTGCAACTCGACAGATTTGCGCTGGACACACGCGCATTGCGGCTCAGCGGACAGGCTGCACTCAATAGCGACGGCTGGCCGACACTGCTGGATATCGCCGGGCAAGTGTCTGACCCGAATGGCCGCGCGGTGCTGCTGCCTGCAAGTGGCGAAGAAACCCGCATTGATGCCGCTGACTTGACCGTCAGCTTTGACGCCAGCGACAGCAATGCGCTGACAGCCGCGATCAAGATTGCGGGTCTGGACCGGGGCGACGTCAAAGCGGGCGCTGTCACCATGAACATGGACGGCACACTGTCGGGCGACGTCAACGCCATTGGCGCACTGCAGGTGCAGGTTGATCTGGACGCCTCGGGCCTCGGGTTTGCGGACCCGGCACTGGCACGGGCCATCGGCGGGGTCGTGCGCGGCGGTCTCGATGTGGGATACGGCGACGACGCCCCCCTCAGACTTGGCAATCTGTCCCTGCGCGGGGCAGCGTGGAATCTGGGCGGCAATGTCGTGATCCAAAACCTGGCCGAGGATTTCGCGACCACCTTTGATATCGCGCTGAACACCCCGGACCTATCGGCCTTTGCCGATCTGGCAGGGCTTGCTCTGGACGGGGCGGGTAGTATTTCGGCCTCGGGCACAGCGGCGCTTGGCGGTTTTTTTGATGTCGAGCTGAACGGCACGACCCAAGATTTGGCGCTAGGGATTGAACAGGCCGATGCAGTGCTGGCAGGCGCAACAAATGTCGGGCTATCGGCGCACCGCGACGAAACGGGTACGTTCCTTGATGCGCTGACGCTGAACAACGCGGCCCTGACCGCCGACGTCTCTGCACAACTGCAAAGTGGCGCATCCGACGCGCGGTTCGACATCCGCCTCAATGACGCGTCTCAGGTTGTGCCCGAACTGTCGGGGCCGCTGACCGTGAACGGCACCGCGCTTCAGACGGGCAAGGATTGGGATATGTCCGCCGTACTGGCCGGGCCGCTCGATGCAACGGCCACGGTCGATGCGCAGATCACAGGCGGCGATGTCAACATTGACCTCAGCGCAGCAGTGCCAGACCTGCAGCCCTTGGTGCCAGCGATCAGCGGCGGTGCCAACATCAGCGCAAAAGCCGTGCAATCCGACGGGGCTTGGGATTTTGACACAACGCTACAGGGTCCCTTTGACAGTGCAGCCACCGCATCGGGCCGATTTGCCGATGGGGTGCTCAGCACGACCTATACCGCTTTTCTGCCCTCGCTTGATCCCTTCGTGCCGGACATTCCCGGCGCGGTCAGCTTGACCGGCAATGTGCAGCAAGTGCCGCAAGGCTGGGAATTTGATACGAATGTGTCCGGGCCCTATGCCAGCAGTGTAGGCACACGCGGGCAATTCCTGAATGGGGTACTGCGGGCGGATTACACCGCAAACCTGCCAAATATCAGCGACGTCGCACCCGGCGTTCCGGGCGCGGCATCGGTGCGGGGCAACGTACAACAAGTGCCCGAGGGATGGGAATTCACAACCAACCTCAGCGGCCCCTACGACAGCACCGGCAATGTAAACGGCAGCTACAAGGCCGCGCGCCTTGCCAGCGTGTTTCAGGTGGCCGTACCAAACCTGTCGGCCCTTGCACCGGGTGTCAGCGGGGCACTGGAAGTGGACGGAACACTGGCGCAACTCGACAATGGCTGGTCCGTCAAAACCAAGATCGCAGGCCCGTATAACAGCACAGGCACCATTGACGGCACCTTTGGGGACGTGGGCACAATGGCGCGCTATGCCATCCAAATGCCCGAAGTTGGGTCGCTGGTGCCACAAATGTCAGGTGCCGCGGCAATTACGGGCACGGCAACACAAGTGCCACGGGGCTTTGATATCGACGCCGCATTGCAGGGGCCATCAGGCACCACAGCAAATGTGCGGGGATTGGTCGCCACAGACGGTCAGTTGGCGCTTGATGCCAGCGGGCAGGCGCAACTGGGGTTGATCAACCCCTTTATCGCCCCTCGCAGCATCACAGGACCCGTCAGTTTTGATCTGACCGTGGATGGGCCACCGGAACTCGGCTCCGTTCAGGGACAAATCACGACTCAAGGCACGCGGATCGCAATGCCGAACTTGCCACTGTCCTTCTCTGACCTGAGTGGGGCGGTCAACCTCAACAGAGGACAAGCGCAGCTTGAGCTGAACGGACAAGTCACCGAAGGCGGCGCAATCAGCATCAGCGGACCTATCACACTTAGTGGCGACTTTGCCGGGCAACTCGCCGTCGCGCTGAACAGCGTCGTCCTCACCGACAACGTTCTCTATACCAGCATTCTGGACGGCGATATTTCGGTGAACGGTCCGCTGACCGGGGGCGCGCGCATTGCGGGCACAATCAACGTGGGTGAAACCAACGTTCAGGTTCCTGCCAGCACCGTATCCACGCTTGGCGCAATCCCAGAGATCACCCACATCGGCGAAACCCGCCCCTCGATGCGGACACGTGATCGCGCAGGGTTGATCAAACAAGAAACGACAACCACGTCAACCGGCACAAGCAGACCCTACCCACTCGACATCACCGTGAACGTGCCTTCGCGCATCTTTATCCGGGGGCGCGGGTTGGACGCGGAATTGGGCGGCTCTTTGCAGATTGAGGGAACGTCAGACAACACAGTCTCAACCGGTGAGATCGATTTGATCCGTGGCCGCCTGAACGTGCTGTCAAAACGGTTCGATCTGGATGTCGGGCGCATACAGTTTCAGGGACGTTTCGTTCCCTACATACGGTTCCTTGCCACCACACCGATCGAAAACGGCACCGCAACCATCACTGTCGAAGGGCCGGCAGACGATCCAGAAGTCGAATTTTCGGCCACCCCCGAAGCGCCCCAAGACCAGGTACTGGCCCAAATATTCTTCGGGCGCGATATCTCTCAGCTGACAGCCTTTCAGGCTTTGCAACTGGCGTCTGCTGTCGCAACGCTTGCAGGCACCGGCGGCGAGGGCCTTATGTCCCGGTTGCGCGGCTCCATTGGGGTGGATGATCTGGACATCGTCGCGGACGACGAGGGCAACGCAGAATTGCGGGCCGGCAAATACCTGTCCGACAATGTCTACACCGACATCACAGTGGGCGGCAAAGACGGACCAGAACTGTCGCTGAATATCGATTTGACCCCAACAGTGACCGTGCGCGGCAGTGTCGCCGCAGACAACAGCACAGGCATCGGTATCTTTGTGGAAAAAGATTACTAAGACACGGTGCCGGGGTGCGCCGCAATCTGCGCGCCCACCGTACGGAAATTTTGCACTGCACATCTGATGCTGACCTTTGACACAAGACCACAAGGCACGTATCGTCGCACTTGTATCCAAGCGGATACAAAGCGTTGGATGCAGAATGACCACCCCAGACATGAGCCAGGGCGAAGCCGCCTATTCCAAACTTCTTGAAGCAATCCGCACCGGTACATTTGCGCCCGGTGATCGCCTGCGCGAAACCGATGTCGCAGAGCGCCTGAACCTGTCCCGCACCCCCGTGCGCGAAGCGTTCCGCAGACTAGAGGCAGACGGGATCGTGGAACACCGCCCACGACTGGGTGCCATCATCCGCCAGCTCAGCCACGGCGAACTGGTCGAGCTTTATGACATGCGCAGCGTGCTGGAACGCACCGCCGCCGAAATGGCAGCCAAACACGCAAGCCCGGCCGAAGTGATCGCCCTGCGCGATCTGAACGCAACACTTGCGGCCAGTGCCCCGACAGAGGCCGCAGCCCTTAATCAGGATTTCCACCGCGGCATCTATCTGGCCACGCGCAACCGCTTCTTGCTGGATGCGGCCCGTGCGCTGAACAACGCACTAATGCTGCTGGGGCCGACGACACTGGATGATCCAGCCCGCATTGCGGTGGTCACCGAACAACACGCCGCGATCCTTGATGCCATCGCTGCAGGCGATCCGATCACTGCAGGGGATGCGGCAGAAACACATTTGCAAACGTCCCTGATCCACCGGCTCAAGGTGCTGGCCCGGTGATACGCATCGCGATCACTTTTGCCATCGCGGCTGTGGGCGTGGCCGCCTTTCATCTCGCCGCACTGCCCTTGCCATGGCTTTTGGGTCCAATCGCGGCCTGCCTCGTCGCGGCCCTGTCCGGGGTCAAGATGGGCGGGATCAAACCGCTGAACGAAGGGATGCGCACGATCCTTGGCGTCGCGGTCGGGGCGACGTTTACGCCTGTGCTGCTGGCCTCGATGGCGCTGATGTGGCCGACATTGCTGATGATCCCGGTGATGGTGATTGTCATCGGGCTGATTGGGGTGCCCTATTTCCAGCGCATTTGGGGGTATGATTTTGCCACCAGCTACTACTCAACCATGCCCGGCGGCTTGCAGGACATGTTGGTGTTTGGCGAAGAGGCCGGGGGCAACCCGCGCGCGCTGTCACTGATCCACGCCACACGAGTGTTGGTGATCGTGGTCGCGCTGCCCTTTATCCTGCAAGGGTTTTGGGATGCGGACCTGTCCAATCCACCGGGCGCTCCGGCCAGCAGCGTACCGCCTGTACAACTGTTGCTGATGATCGGCTGCGCACTTGTCGGCTGGCAAGGGGCGAAACGGATCGGCATGTTCGGTGCCTCCATCCTCGGCCCGCTGATCGTGGCCGCGATCTGCGCCATGACCGGATTGCTGCACCACCGCCCCCCCGTCGAAGCGATCTGGGCCGCCCAGTTCTTTATCGGAATGGGTGTGGGGATGAAATACAGCGGGATCACCATGAGCGAAGTCCGACGGGATCTGGCCGCCGGCTTTGGGTTTTGCGCCATTCTGATCGTGCTGACACTCATCTTTGTCGAGGTAGTCTATATCTTCGGGCTGGCCAACGGCATGGACGCGCTCTTGGCCTTTGCGCCCGGAGGACAGGCAGAATTGACGGTCCTAGCGCTGATCGTGGGGGCGGATGTCGCCTTTGTCATCGCCCACCACGTTTTGCGTATCTTTGTCGTGATCCTTGGCGCACCGCTATTTGCGCGGATGTTCAACGCACCTCAGGATTGATCATATGGATCGGTGCGCCACTGGCGTAGGCGTTGATCTGATCAAAAATATCCGAAAACTGCAGGTCAAATTCGTCTTCGGTGACAAATCCAATATGCGGGGTCGCCAGGACATTGGGATGGGTCGCCAGAATGTTGGTCGTATCCACCATCGGTTCATTGTCAAACACATCAACAGCCGCGTGAATGCGCCCGCGTGCGATCTCAGCTTCCAACACGCCGGGCGCAATCAAACCAGAGCGGGATGTGTTGACCAGCAAACTACGGGGCTGCATCGCGGCGAGATCGTCAGCGGTAACCAACCCGCGCGTTTCCGGCTTAAGGCGCACATGCAGGCTGACAATATCGGACGTGGCAAAGAACGCCTCGCGGCTTTCGGGCACCGTTTCACCAGCGGCAAGGGCACGGGCGCGCCCCGCCTCTGATCCCCACCATTGCACGTTCAGGCCCAGCGCCTTGGAATAACCTGCAACGGCACCGCCAATACGGCCATAGCCATACAAACCCAACGTGCGGCCACGCAGCGTGCGACCCACACCCATCTGCCACTGCCCAGCCTTCAAAGACGCGGCTTGCTGCGGGATCTGGCGATATTGGGCCAAGATCAACGCCAGCGTCATCTCAGCCGCCGCATAAGACGGGGCACCCGCATGCATGTTTGAACACAGCAATACGCCATTTGCCGTGCAGGCCTCCACATCAACATGCGGGTACACACTGCGCTGGCTGATCAGCTTGAGGTTGGTCAATGGCTCCAGCAACTCTGCACCGATTTTGGTGCGCTCACGAAACAACACCAGGCACTCGGCCTGCGCCACGCGGGCAGCCAGCTTGGCCGGGTCCGGTTCGTGATCCGTCCAGACCGTGACATCGTGATCAGCCAGTTTTTCAAAACACGGCAGGTGGCGCAGCGTGTCAAACCAGTCATCCAGAATATGAACTTTCATCGGCTTTCTACTCCGGCCTCAGAGGTGGGGGTGCATGGGGTGGGCACAAATACAGCGGCATCCAATTGGGCCAGCGTCTTGGTGGTACGGACCCGTTCAGCCATCAAGTGGTTGAACGGGGCATCACAGGCTGAAATTGGGGTGGGATATGCAGACATTTCACAGGCCAGCAAACGCTGCGCCGGGGTCAATGCGACCCGTGCAAGCGTTAGGCAATCGGAATAGGTGTCGTCCATCGCGTGTCTCCCTGCACATTGTGTATACTATCGTATACGCAGATAGCCACAGGCTCAATCCTGCATCACCCGCCGCGCGATATCAGTCATCAACAACACCTCTTGATCCGGGCTCAGATCAAGGTCGTGCTTGCCATCAATCTCAAGAAACGCGTGGCCATGCACAAACATATGCAGCATGTAACTGCGTCGCTCTATCTCTGCCTCAGGGGTCCCTTGGGCCATGAACGCGCGGACCTCGCGTTTGACGATGTCAAAACAGGCCTCGCCGTGCGTCTGCAATTCCGGGTCCACGTCATGGCCTTTGGTCAGACCGAACATCAGGCGAAACACGCCCGGTTCGGTGCGCGCCAGATTGGCATAGCTCAACCCAAGCGCCACAATGGGGGCCAGAGCATCGCCCGTGGCCGCACGGGCCGCGGCATCCATCTGGTCGCGCATCCGGTCGATTCCCGCCAAGGCCACCGCGCGGACAATCTCGCCACGATCGGTAAAATGCTTGTAAGGGGCGGCTGAACTGACGCCAGCCCGGCGTGCAGCTTCAGAAATCGAAAATCCGTCCGCGCCCTTTTCTTCGACAAGAATACGAACAGTTTCAATAAGATGCGCACGCAGATCACCGTGATGATACTGGCTGCGCGGGGCCGCCTCTGCGTCCTGTTCCATTTTTTTCGCCTCACTGCCTTGCCAAAGTAAGTGGTCATTACATATGTCCGATCCAAGAAGTAAGCGATACTCACATAGAGTCAAGGAACGGAACCATGGACCACGGACGAAACAGGGATACACCCAAACCGCCCCTATGGAAGCGTGCTTTGCGTGGATTTGCAACGCTCACCGGCACGGCATCGGTGATTGCGCTCAGCGCCGGGGCGATTTGGGTCGCCAGCACCACCTTGGCCTCGCGGGCCGCCGCAGTCGAAGCGCCTCCCGCCGCACCCACCACCACAGTTGTCGGCCTGCGTGTTGCGCCCTCTGACAGCCTGACGGTCACGCGTCAGTTTCATGGCCAGATCGAAGCCGCACAAACCGTCTCCCTCGGGTTCGAGCAGAGCGGTCGCCTGAATGTCCTGACAGTGGATGAAGGCGACCGCGTTCAATCCGGTGATGTCATTGCCAAGCTGGACACGCGCATCCTGATGACGGAACGCGCCCGCCTGATCGCCTCGCGGGGCGCGCTCGAGGCGCGGGCCGAACTGTCGCGACGCACAACCGCGCGGCAAACCGAATTGCGCAACCGTGGTTTTGTGTCCGAACAGGCAGTGGACAACGTCGCACTGGCCCTGACCGCGATCCAGGCGCAAATGGCCGAAGTCGATGCCGCGATCACCCAAGTCGAAGTCCGGCTCAGCCAGACGGAATTGCTGGCCCCGTTTGATGGCACCGTCGGCGCACGGCACATCGATCCGGGGGCCATCATGGGGGTCGGCACGCCTGTCGTCGACATCCGCCAAAACGCAGTACCAGTGTTTCGCGTCGGCATTGATCCGAAACTGGCCCACAGCCTTGCAGATCACCCTGCCACCATCCGCTTTGACGGCATCGATTATCCGGCCACCTTTGTCGGCTTCCGCGCGGATCTGGATGCACCAACGCGTACACGCACAGCCCTGTTCCGGGTGGACAGCGCCGATCCGGTCTACCTTGCCTCTGGCACATTGACGCTTGAAACCCGCCTGCAACAGGACGGATACGCCGTGCCCCTGCGTGCCTTGCGCGATGGGGTGCGCGGGTTGTGGACGGTTCTGGTGCTTGATCCAGATGCCGACGGGTTCGCCACCGCACGCACCGCCGCCGTCGAGGTCCTGCAAATCGAAGGAGACACCGCCTATGTGCACGGCACCCTGACAGGCGAGGCGTTGATCGTACCAGACGGCACGCACCGGCTGGTGCCCGGCGACCGGGTCCGACTGGCCGAGGCAGAATGATGGAAACGCTGACCTTCCGCCAACCCCGGATCGTCGCGCTCGCGCTTCTGGTCATCATCGCAGCAGGTCTCGCATCGCTGTTGGCCATCGGGCGCCAAGAAGACCCGACAATCACCAACCTGTTCGGCACCGTCACCACCATCGTGCCCGGCGCAGACCCCGCCCGGGTCGAGGCGCTGGTGACACAGCCGATCGAGGACGCCTTGCGCGAAGTGTCCGAAGTGGACGTGATCGAAAGCACGTCCGCGACGGGCATTTCCATCATCGCCGTGGAACTGGGCGTGACTGTGCCCAAGGAACAGATCGAACAGATATGGGCCGAAATCCGTGACGATCTGTCCGCCCTGTCGCCCTCCCTGCCCGCCGGTGCGTTTGAGCCGGAATTCGATACCGACCGCTCCAGCGCCTATGCCGCCATCGCCGCACTTTCGGCAGAACCCGGTGTGCCGACGACAATTCTGGGACGCTATGCGCGCGATCTGGCACAGGACTTGCACAACGTCCCCGGCACGGAACTGGTCGAAGTGTTTGGGGCCCCCGAAGACGAGGTGTTGATCACCCTTGACCCCACCGCAACCGCCGCTCTTGGACTGACGGCCCGCGACATCAGCCGGGCCATCGCCAGCGGTGACGCCAAGGGCCCGGCAGGCCGTGTGCGCCCTGCGGGGTCCGATTTGCTCATCTCCGTCGCAGGCGAAGTCGAAACACTGGACCGGCTGGGGGATATCGTCATTCGCCGGTCTGACAGCGGATCGGTCACCTACCTCAGCCAAGTGGCCCAGATCACGCGCGGGCCACGCCTGCCACAAACCGAAGTCGCCTTTTACAACGGCCAGCCCGCCGTCCTCGTCGCGGCCAAGCTGGAATCAGGTCTGCAAGTCGATGTCTGGTCCGCCTTCGTCCGCGATGAAATCGACGCCTATCAGGCACGCGTGCCGATGGGCATGTCCCTCGATCTGACCTTTGACCAAAGCCGCTATACCGCAGATCGTCTGGGCGAAGTCGGCACCAACATGGCCATCGGCGTCAGCCTCGTTGTCGGCGTACTGCTGCTGACACTCGGGCTGCGCTCTGCGTTGATCGTGGCGCTGATCCTGCCTGTGGTGACGCTGGCCACGCTGTTCACGATGAACTTCATCGGACTGGCGATCCATCAGATGTCGGTGACCGGATTGATCGTGGCGCTTGGCCTGCTGGTGGATGCAGGCATCGTGATGACAGACGAAGTCGGCCAAAGGCTGGAAATAGGCATGAGCCGTCTCAAGGCGGCGGGAAGTTCGGTCAAACGGCTGTTCGCGCCGCTTCTGGCCTCGACTGTGACAACGGCGCTGTCGTTCACGCCGCTGATCCTGCTGCCCGGACCTGCGGGGGACTTTGTCGGCTCCATCGCCATCGCGGTCGTGATCATGCTGGGATGGTCCTTTGTGGTGGCGATAACGCTGACACCGGCCATTGCAGGGCACCTGTTGCCCGCCAACGGAACACACGCCGGAATCCAGAGCGGGATCAGGGGCGGGATCAGGGGCGGAGCCCTAGCGCGCGGGTTTGCAGCCACCTTGCGCTGGTCGGTGAACAACCCGGTACGGTCTATCGCGCTGGCGCTGGTGCTGCCAGTGACAGGGTTTGCCGCAATGCCGACGCTGACGGCGCAGTTCTTTCCGGGTGTGGATCGGGACCAGTTCACCATCGAAGTGGATTTGGCACCCGGCACGGGCATTGACGACACACAGGGCGTCGTTGACCGCCTCAACGCAAAACTGGCCGCTGACAGCCGGATCACACAAGTGATGTGGGTGGTCGGGCGATCCGCGCCTGCATTCTACTACAACATAGTGGGCGCGCGCGACAACGCTCCGGGCCACGCCCACGCCCTGCTGACCACACAATCCCCCGAAGCGACCGAAGCGGTGCTGCGCGATTTGCAACGCACCCTCGCCCCCATCGCACCAGAGGCAGATATCCTCGTGCGCGGACTGGTACAGGGACCGCCCGTCAACGCGCCTGTCGAATTGCGCTTTGTCGGCAATGACCTTGGCGCGTTGCGCCGTCTGGGCGACGAGGCGCGACGCATCCTGTCAGATGTGGACGCCGTACTGGTCAGCCGATCCACAATCGGTGGCGGGGCCGCCAAGGCGACCATCACCGTGGATGAGGCACAGGCACAACTGCTCGGGCTCGATCTGGCGCAAATCTCGGACCAGCTTCAGGCAGGCCTTGAGGGGATCACAGGCGGTTCCATGGTCGAAGGAGACGAGGGACTTCCCATACGCGTACGTCTAGGGGATGCCACACGTGGTTCCGTGCAATCCATTCGCGATCTGCCTATCCTGCGCCCGGATGCGGCAGAAATGTCAGCGCAAGGGCGCTGGCCCGCGCTACCGCTATCCGCGATTTCAGAGGTCGCAATCGAACCCGCCGCCAGCACCATCACACGGCGCAACGGCGAACGGGCCAACACCGTGCAGGCCTTTATCCTGCGCGATGTCCTGCCCGAAGAGGCGCTGGTTCAGGTGCAATCCGCACTGGACGATGCAGGGTTCGCAGTGCCCCAGGGGGTGCGGCTGGAACTTGGCGGGGACAGTGATGCGCGTGCCGACACCCTGTCGGACCTGCTGGCCTCGCTGGGGCTGATCGTGACGCTGTCCATTGCGGCCATCGCGCTGACGTTCAATTCGTTCCGGCTGACCGGCGTTGTGCTGGTGGTGTCAGGCCTGTCGGCAGGGCTTAGCCTGTTGGCACTCGCGGTGTTTCAATATCCGTTCGGGATCAATGCGATCATCGGAGTGATCGGCTCCATCGGGGTGTCCATCAACGCCGCCATCATCATCCTCTCCGGCCTGTCACAGGACGATCGGGCCGCCTCCGGGGACAGGGATGCGATGGTGGATGTGGTCATGGGCTCCAGCCGGCACATCGTGTCGACGACCATCACCACCTTTGGGGGGTTCCTGCCGCTGATTCTGGCTGGCGGTGGGTTCTGGCCCCCCTTTGCGATGTCCGTGGCAGGGGGAGTGCTGCTCTCCACAGTGGTTAGCTTTTACTTCACCCCGCCGGTGTTTGCACTGATCCACCGCAAACGCCGCGCGGCACACATCGTGCAGACAGCGCCTGATGCCAACGACCCGCCCTTTGTGCTGCACCCGCCCTATCAGCAAGCCGCTGAATAGCATCCGTTTCGCGCGCCATTGCGCGCGGGGCCTGCGCGATATGCACATGCCTGTTCGAACCGCCTTGCCAATCGGGCCAGAGTAACAAACACTCCGCCCATACAAGAAACGGGGAGACCACGTATGAAACTCACAACCATTCTGTCAGCCGCAGTGCTGTTGTCCAGCACGGCGCTCGTCAGCGCCGAAACGCTGAAATGGGCACGCGCAGGCGACGCGCTCACGCTCGATCCACATGCCCAGAACGAAGGGCCATCTCACACCATCCGCCACCAAATGTACGAACCACTCATCATTCGCGATACCACAGGCGCATTCGAACCCGCGCTGGCCACCGAATGGGGCCCCAAACAAGGCGATCCAAACGTCTGGGTGTTCAAACTGCGCGAGGGCGTGACATTCCACGGCGGCGAGGCGTTCACCGCCGAAGATGTCGTGTTCAGCTTTGAACGCGCCAAACAGCCCAATTCGGACATGAAAGAACTGATCGGTTCGATCACCGAAGTGCGCGCTGTCGATGACTTTACAGTCGAAATCGTCACAGACGGTCCGAACCCGATCCTGCCCAGCAACCTGACCAACCTGTTCATCCTGGACAAAGGCTGGGCCGAGGCAAACAACACCACCAACGTACAGGACTTTGATGGCGGCGAAATTACTTATGCCACCACCAACGCCAACGGCACCGGCCCCTATGTGCTGACCAGCCGCGAACCCGACGTCAAAACCGTGATGACCCGAAACGAAGCGTACTGGGGCCGCGACATGTTCCCGATGGAAGTCAGCGAAATCGTCTATACCCCGATCCAGAACGCCGCGACGCGGGTTGCTGCGATGCTGTCGGGTGAGGTGAATTTCCTTCAGGACATGCCGGTGCAAGACCTTGAACGGGTCGGTGCCGCCGAAGGTCTCGTGGTCAAACAGGCCCCACAAAACCGTGTTATCTTCTTTGGGATGAACCAGGGCGCGGATGACATCGAAGCCGACAATGTGGATGGCAAGAACCCTCTGGCCGACGTGCGGGTGCGCAAGGCGATGTCGATGGCGATCAACCGTGACGCGATCAAGCAGGTCGTCATGCGCGGCCAATCCGAGCCTGCGGGCATGATCGCACCGCCCTTTGTGAATGGCTGGACGGCCGAAATGGATGCAGAATCCTCGACCGACATCGAAGCTGGCAAGGCACTGATGGCCGAAGCAGGCTACGCCGATGGCTTCTCGATCCGGCTCGACTGCCCCAATGATCGCTACATCAACGACGAAGCGATCTGTCAGGCCGCCGTGGGCATGCTCAGCCAGATCGGCGTGAACGTGAACCTCGACGCCAAGCCCAAGGCCCAGCACTTCCCGCTGATCACCGAAGGCAGGACCGACTTCTACATGTTGGGCTGGGGCGTGCCGACTTACGATTCCGAATATGTGTTCAACTTCCTCGTACACACACGCGGTTCGGACATCGGGACATGGAACGCCACGGGATTCTCCGACGCCGATCTGGACGCCAAGATCAAGTCGCTGGCCTCCAACACCGACCTTGACGCGCGCAATGCCGATATCGCCGCCATCTGGCGGACCGTGCAGGACGAAACGCTGTATATCCCAGTGCACCACCAAGTGCTGAACTGGGGCATGGCCGAAGGTGTGGGCATCGAAGTCGACCCCGAAGACCAGCCCAAGGTCAAATACTTCGAAATGAACTGATATCGTTCTTTTTGTGGGCCGCGCTTCATTGTGAACGCGGCCCATTTCTTTTTCAGTTTATAAAAACGTGTTGGTCAGCCTATGGTTGCGCCCATCACCACGCGCTGGGCACACCCGGCGACAACTGACGTAACTCAAAGGACCTCTGCCATGATCCGCGCCACCTTGCTTGCGACGACCCTGCTCGCTGCCCCCGCCTATGCCGAAAACTTTCGATGGGCCGAAACCACGGACCCGCAAACGATGGATCCGCATGCGGTCAACTCGGCCCCCGTTCTGGGTTTTTTGAACAACGTCTACGAAGGACTGGTACGGCGCGGGCGTGACATGGACATCGAACCATCACTTGCGACATCCTGGGAACCCATTGGGGCAGGCGAAGGGTGGCGGTTCACGCTGCGTCAGGGCGTGACCTTTCACGACGGCGCGACATTCAATGCAGACGATGTCGTGTTCTCCTATCAACGCGCCAGCAACGAAGCATCCGACACACGCAGCTGGTTCGCGCCGGTTTCGGACGTGATCAAGGTGGATGAATTCACCGTCGACATCATGACGACAGCGCCCAACCCGATCTTTCCCGACAGCATCGCCAACTGGATGATCATGGACAGCGGCTGGGCCACAGCCAATGACACGGCGCTGCCCGACAAGGAAAATGGCAACTACGCCACGCTCAAGACCAACGGGACAGGCCCATTCCGGGTCACCGTGCGCGACCCCGGCGTGATGACCGTGCTGGAACCCTTTGCAAGCTGGTGGGACGAGGCGCAACATAACATCACCAACGCACAGCTGATCCCGATCCAGAACCCGGCGACAGCCGTGGCGGCACTGCTGTCAGGGGATGTGGACCTGATCAACCCGGTCCCGATCCAGGATACAGAACGGCTCAACCAAAGTGACACGGTACAAGTGTTCCAAGGGATCGAGGCGCGGGTGATCATGCTCGGCTTCCCACACGAAGCGGACGCGCTCAAATACGCCAACGACACCACGGACGGGAACCCGTTCGCCGATGTACGGGTCCGCCAGGCCGTGGCGCATGCGATCAACGTGCCGGCGATCCTGCAAACGATCATGCGCGGCAATGCCGAACCGGCCAGCCAATTGGTCAGCGACGCGATGCGGGGCTACTCGGCAGACCTGTCCGAACGGCCAACCTATGACGTCGCAGCCGCCAAGGCCCTGCTGGCCGAAGCAGGCTATGCCAACGGCTTTTCCTTCGGGCTCAAATGTCCCAATGACCGCTACCTGAACGACGAAGCGGTGTGTCAGGCCATCACGGGCATGCTGGCCCAGATCGGGCTCACCGCGCAGCTCGATGCCATGCCGGTGCAGAACTATTGGCCCGAGTTGCGCGCCGACAACTACGACATGTACCTGCTGGGCTGGTCGCCGGGCACGTTCGATGCAGAACACCCCGTGCGCTTTCTGGCCGCAACGCCCAACGAGGAAAAGAAACTGGGGTCATGGAACTTCGGCGGATATTCCAACGCACGCGTGGACGAATTGCTGCCAATGATCCAATCGGAAATCGACGACAGCAAACGCCAGGCCATGCTGGATGAAACCGCCAAGATCCTGCAGGACGAGATGGCCTATGTGCCGCTCTATGTGCAGCCGCTTGTGTGGGGGGCCAAGGCCAATATCGACCTGACACAACGGCCCGACAACTTCATGATCCTGAACTGGGTCACCGTGAACTAAGGGCAGCACGCGCACGCAACAAAACCTGCCACCGCGCCGCAACGCGCGGTGGCAGACGCGCCGCAATCAAACTCAGACAGTGTCCATCAGCGCCAAGACCAACAGGATCACGGCCATCTTCGAGGTGTTCTATGACAGGCATAACAATCGAACTGTGCACCACCCTGCCCCCCAAGGACGAACTCAACGCCATCTTGGAGCAGTACTATGATCTGATCGTGCTCCGGATGCGCGACATGGGTTTCGACATCGATCTCGCAGCCCCACAAAGCGCCATGGCAGAATTCTGGGCAAAGTCGGACGACTACCTCCCTCCCAACGGCTGTCTGGTTATCGCGCGAAACGCGACCGGGGATATCGTGGGCTGTGGGATGATGAAACGCTTTGATGCACACACGGGCGAACTCAAAAGGGTCTTTGTCGCACCAGAAGCGCGGGGCACCGGCACCGGGCGGGCGCTGATCGAAGCCCGCGAAAACGCGGCACGCAGCATGGGCATGAAACGGTTGATCGCAGACACGCTCACACCCAATGTTGAAATGCGCAGCCTGTATCCAAAACTGGGTTTTGTAGAACTGGACGAACCCATTGAAACAACAACCTACCAGGACCAGCCCTCGGTGCGCCCACACATGCACTTTTTCGAAAAAATGCTTTAGGACCCGTAGCAGTTTGGACACGCACGGCATCTGACAGCCTGCAGGGCGCATATCGACGACAGCATGGTTGACCAACAGATATTGACGCTCTGGCCACATGTGCGAGCGATGAGGGGATAAAAATGAACAACTTGAACACCGAACTGACAGAGCGGCTGTTGCGATATTGCAGCGTCGACAGCCAATCCGATCACAGCAGCACATCGACCCCCTCTACGGACTGCCAGCACGGTATGCTTGACCTGCTGGTGCAAGAGCTGCACGACATCGGCGCAAGCGAAGTGACAAAAACAGCCTACGGCACCGTCATCGCCACTGTACCGGGGAATGTGAATGGGCCAGCCATTGGCTTTTTGGCCCATGTCGATACGGCACCTCAATTCAACGCAAGCGGTGTCAAACCACGGCTGATCGAATCTTATCAGGGCGGCACAATATCCTATCCGGACGCGCCCGATCTTTGCCTCGACCCAAACGACTTTCCATACCTGGCCAGTAAAATAGGCGACGACATCGTCACCGCATCGGGATTGACCCTGCTCGGCGCTGACGACAAGGCGGGCGTTGCGATCATCATGGCGATGGCCAAACAATTGCTGGACGACCCAAGTATAAAACGGCCCACGCTGCGCCTTGCCTTCACCCCCGACGAAGAGATCGGTCGGGGCGTCGACAAAAAACTGCCCAAAGATCTGGCCGTCAAATTCGCCTACACGCTTGATGGCGGGGACTTGGGCGAAATCATCTATGAAACCTTTTCGGCGGACCTTGCCATGGTCACGATCAAAGGTGTCTCTATTCATCCGGGCACTGCCAAGGGCAAGCTGGTGAATGCCATCCACCTCGGCTCAAAAATCATCGACACGCTGCCACAGGTCACCATGACCCCCGAAACGACAGACGGCTACGATGGGTTCATCCACGCCGTCGATTTCAGGGGCGACGCGGCCGAAGTCAAAATGCATTTCATAATCCGCGACTTTGACAAGGACGAACTGGAGTCAAAAGGCGCGCTCTTGCAACAGGTTTGCGACACCATCGCGGCCACAGAACCGCGCGCGGACATCACCTGCCAGATCACACCGCAATACCGCAATATGCGATATTGGCTAGACAACGATATGCAAGCCGTCGAACTCGCGCGTGCCGCTTTGAATGACTTGGGTATCGCGGAACTGTCCGTACCCATCCGCGGCGGCACCGACGGGTCGATCCTGACCGAACTGGGCACACCCTGCCCGAACCTTTTCACAGGCATGCAAAACGTACACGGGCCTTTGGAATGGGTGTCGATCCAGGACATGGCCAGGGCAACAGCGCTTTGCATCCGTATTGCAGAACGTGCAGGCGATCTTGAAACAGGCTGACATGACAAACGCGGCGGGTTGGCAGTCTGGCGATCATCGGCACCATATTAAAAGGGGCGGGTTGCAGCCCAATCACCCACCGTCCCAATCGGTCAAACGTGCAGCAAGACAAGATTAACCCTTCCTTCACTTTCAGCACCGTACGCGATGTTAACCCAGCAGATTCATGGCAATCGTATGCCACGCGGTGCACAGGTTGTGCACGCAATGTGTACGGCCTGTGACACGCCCAAACCCTTTTTTTATAGGTTAACGGCACCACCCGGCGCAACGACATGCCGCAGCACCCAGACTGTTGCGCGTACGGTGATCGGGGCGGACATGTCAGCATCAAACCACCCGCAGCGGTCGCGCCGATCCGCTTTCCGCTTGACCCTCCCGCGCCGAGCCTATCTGCTCCGCGATATGCTCGCTTATGTCATCCAACGTGTCGGTCAATCCGCCCTCGTCCTTTTGGTCGTGGGTCTGGTGGCGTTCTCAATGTTCCGTTTTGTGGGCGACCCGATCGACAACATGCTGGGACAGGAACGCACGCAGGAAGACATCGAACGGTTGCGCATCGTACTGGGGCTCGATCAGCCGTTCGTGGTGCAATATTACAGGTTCCTCACCGAGGCCGTGCAGGGCAATTTCGGCGTGTCCTACCGACAGGGGCGGCCCGTGGCCGAAATCCTGATGGAACGCGCGCCAGCCACCCTTGAACTGGCGGCTGTCAGCGGCTTTCTGGCCATCACCGTCGGGATCGGATTGGGCGTGTTCACGGCCATCCGGCGCAACGGAATTGGGGCCAACGTGATCATGTCCGTGTCCCTGATCGGGGTGTCTTTGCCCACCTTCCTGATTGGGATTTTGCTTATCTACCTATTCTCGGTTGAACTGGGCTGGCTGCCCAGTTTCGGACGGGGAGAGACCGTTAAAATTGGCAACTGGTCGACGGGGTTTCTGACGGAATCCGGGCTTAAGGCTTTGATATTACCGTCAATCACGCTTGGCCTGTACCAAATGACGCTGATCATGCGGCTGGTGCGATCCGAAATGCTCGAAGTGCTGCGCCAGGACTATATCCGCTTTGCCCGTGCCCGTGGACTGCGCGAACGGGCGGTCAATTTCCGCCATGCGCTCAAGAATACGCTGGTGCCGGTGATCACGGTGACGGGGCTGCAACTTGGGTCGATCATCGCCTTTGCGATCATCACCGAAACGGTGTTCCAGTGGCCCGGCGTGGGGCTGTTGTTCATCAACGCGATCCAGTTCGTGGATATCCCTGTGATGGCCGCGTATCTCATGCTGATCTCGGTCATGTTCGTCGGGATCAACCTGTTGGTTGACCTGCTTTATTTCGCCATTGATCCGCGCCTGCGCGTGGACCGGACCGGAGGGCACTGAGATGGTCGACACCCCCCTGCCCGATACCCCGATCAAGGATCCATCACGCCTGTCACTCGCTTTGCAGTCGGATTTCTTCTTTCAATTCAAACGCTCACCCTTGGCCATGGTCAGCTTTGGCTTGGTGTCACTGCTGGTGCTCAGCGCGATATTCGCGCCACTGATCGCGCCGCACAATCCGTTCGACCCCGGATCACTGAACCTGATGAACGGCTTTTCCGCCCCCATGACGCCCAACGCGTTTACAGGCGAAACCTTCTGGCTGGGCACGGATGATCAGGGACGGGATGTGTTTTCCACGATCCTTTACGGCATGCGCATCTCGCTGTTCGTCGGGGCTGCGGCGGTGACATTCGCCATGGTGCTGGGCATCACGCTGGGCCTGCTGGCCGGCTATGTCGGCGGCTGGACCGAGACCATCATCATGCGTGTGGCCGACGTGCAATTGACCTTTCCGGCGATCCTCGTGGCCATGCTGATCTTTGGCGTAGCCAAGGGGGTCACGCCCGTCGAATACCGCGACCAGATGGCCATTTGGGTGCTGATTATCGCCATTGGTTTGTCAGACTGGGTGCAGTTCGCGCGCGTGGTGCGGGGTGCGACGCTGGTCGAAAAGAACAAGGAATACGTGGCCGCCGCCAAGCTGATCGGGCGCACCGGGCCTGCCATCATGCTGCGTCATATCCTGCCCAACGTGCTGTCGCCCGTGCTGGTGATCGCGACGATCTCGCTTGCTCTGGCCATCATTGCCGAGGCGACGCTCAGCTTTCTTGGCGTCGGCGCACCGGCCACGCAACCCAGCTTGGGCACCCTGATCCGCATTGGTCAGGGGTTCCTGTTTTCGGGCGAATGGTGGATCCTGTTGTTCCCGGCCGCAACGCTGCTGGCACTGGCGCTCAGCGTGAACCTGTTGGGCGATTGGCTGCGGGACGCGCTGAACCCGAGGTTGCGGTGATGGCGCAGGCACATATGACAACATCGCTTGCTCTCACCTTTTCCCTATGCGCCGCAGCCCTCGCCGCGCAGGAAAACGCCAAGACAGAACTGGCCACCGAACTGGTAAAGGCAAAGCCGTTCCAAATCTGGATCGACCGCGTTGTGTTCGTGTCAAAACAGCGCGCCCTGCTGCCGTATACCGGGACCGATCTGGAGCCCGAACAGATGGAAGTTGTCCGCAGCATCTTTGTTCAGGAATGGACAAATGCCCGCAGTGAGATCGAAGCCGTCTATGCAAAAGCCCTCAGCACGACCTATTCCGAAGACAATTTGCAAAAGCTGATCGATTTCTATGCGGACGTGGAATTGCAAAATGCGCTGGCCATGCGTGCAAGTGTAGAAACCTTTGCTTTTGAAGGGTTTTCAGAAATTTCGCCCTTGGTTGATGCGCGCATAAAAACTCGAATGACCACTGAATTGGATGACTGACGGCATGACCACCCCCATCCTTTCCATCCAGAATCTGACAGTCGATATCCCAACACGCTATGGCACGCTGCGGCCCGTCGACAATGTATCCTATGATATTGCCGCCGGTGAAATCCTTGGCGTTGTGGGTGAATCCGGGGCCGGCAAATCCATGGCCGGAAACGCGGTGATCGGACTGCTGAACCCGCCTGCCCATATCTCTGCTGGTGAAATCCAGTTGAATGGCACCCGCATCGACCACCTCAAAGGCGAGGACATGCGAAAGCTGCGCGGCAAGCAGATCGGCATGGTGTTTCAGGACCCGCTGACCTCGCTCAATCCACTGCTCAAGATTGGGGATCAGCTGACCGAAACC